>VTLG01007824.1_pt1 | contig 26695 bp, 42 predicted proteins | sample 4694571 | NCBI WGS metagenome assembly VTLG01 (sample SAMN12604809, study PRJNA352737) | marine metagenome | biome: ENVO:00000447; feature: ENVO:00000209|ENVO:00000569|ENVO:01000036; material: ENVO:00002151; isolation source: viral sequences binned using virsorter ...
AAACGCCGCTTGTCGCAGTATGAGTGCTGTTAACACACCGCCAAATGCTGTAAAGGCAAGTCCTAATTTAGTAACAAATCCTAAAACACCTGCGGCGGCACCACCAAGTTTACCTAAACCTCTTGTTGCTACTCCTATGCCACGTGAAAATGCGGCTGTATTTAAAACTAATTTTGTTGTTATTGGTGCGGCCATTATTTTAATCTCCTTAGAAACTTGTCAAAACGATCTTCTGCTTCTTTGAGTGTAGGTTTTACCAAACCATTTCTTGCTTGAGTGCTATAACCACCTACAGTTTTACCAGTGCCTTCTTTAGGTGGGTTTGGATATTGACCTTTATCAATTACACCACTATAAGGATAATCTGCTCTTATTTCTTTACCTTTGAAAGTCGTTTTTAATTTTGTATTTTTACGAGCATTACCTGTATCTTTTGGCGTGTTGGCTTTGAAGTCAGCAAGAACTTCTTTGGGGAATCTCCCATTGAGATAATTTTTAACTTTTTTTAAGTCTTTCTCAAAAGCCTTACTACTTACTCTGAATTCCGCCATTTGTTGTAAACCTCGTTTATTTCTGACTGCGTGAAACTGTTTGCTAAATCTCCAGGATCACCAGACTTTTTCATTCTCTGTCTTTCTTTGTAAGTTTCACTAATTAAATGAAACTTGATATCAGTTGTATCGCCTTTATTAACTAATTCACTAGGCAAACAACCATATTTGGCAGCCATGGTATCAATAAGTGCAACTAGATTAACTTCACGTTGATCTAAGAGGTTGACTTCTGAAACTTTCCCAGGCTGTCTGTTACCTTAAGCACAGCCGCATTTAGTAAATCAATAGGCAATATTGCCTCATCATTCATTACTGGTTCACCATTTTCGTCAAGAATCAAATGACGTAAGGCTTCAAACAATTCGCCCATGTTATCTGATTTTATACTTGCTAATTTTGTGTATGTTGCGATAGGTAATCTATCATTAATGAAAAATTCTAGTTCTTCGCCGTAATTTTCAACAATGTCTTTGTCATCTAATACGACTTTTACTAATTTTGGCTTGCTGGCTAAATCTTTTAACTTCATATCTTACTCCTTTATATCTCTTTTCTTTAGTTCATGAATAGCACTTAAACAAAATGCTACTCTATTTGATGCCTTAAGAGCATCACCCTTGGCACAGTTTATTTCATTCTGTGCTTTTGCTAGTTCAGTCTCCAGACTCTTCAGAATGTCCTTGGTCGGATTCCTCTCCCATATCTCCATAATCTTTATCCTTTATATCTTCATGTTTTTTTGATTTTCTATTATCAGCACGGAAACCTAACAATGCTTCAACTTCACTTCTGCTGTGAGGCACCGTATCAATAGTAAAAGTATCACTGCTTTTAGCAGTTTCTAACCATTTAATTGCTAAATCTTTTGTTCTCTGTTTCATATCTATATTTATCCTAAAAAAGTGGAGTGCCCCGAAGGACACTCACTTTTTGTATTATTCGTGCGGTTTAAGACACAGTATTACTTGCGAGATCGCCGTCAACTTCAATAGTAACTGGAGTCACCCAAACTGGAGAATCCATATTTACTGTTGGAGCCAATCCTGCTACAAATCCAGATCCACTAATAAAAGTTGACCCTGAATCTGTTCCGTCTAAATAGACGTTAAAGAACACTTTGGTTTTATTTTTGCTTACGCCAAATAAACCATTCTCTTTAGCATCATCATCGCCACCTGTTCCAGTTCCAAGGAATGCTGTTTTATCAACGACACAATTCAATGATAACTGGTTAGTTGCTGGGATAGTAACGGCTGATTCTGCAGTGTTGTCTAGTGTTTTAAATCTAAAAACACCTACACTATTGTTCACAGTGATGTCTTGCATCTGTGGAACAACCAAACAGTTTGCGGCTACATTAGCCTCATCTGCACTAGTTGCCGACAAATGTAAGACTGCCTCTGAACCTGCACTTACGTTAATTACTGCCATTTCTAGTCTCCTTTAGTTATACAGTTACAAATCGAAAATCAAATGTGTAAGTTATTACATCATCTGTATTTTCTGTAGTCATTTCACATTCTCTAATCACCTGACTAGAGATTGAATTTCTACTGTCAATTATATTTGCTACGATGGTATCAATATCGCCAGGTTGATTCTTAGCATCTACACTTAAGAAACCTGTTACAGTTGTTTCTGTTTCAACTACATCATTGTTGTCTAAACAGTTGATCAACTCTGTTTTAGAGATGTTGTCTTCATCTAAGTAAAGTTTTTTCATATTTTTGTTATACAATGCTTCACCGCCTGTTGTATAAGGCAGTTCACTGCTAACAGCAACATTACTTCCACTAAGACTTACGTCCAAATTACTTTTGAGATTATCTCTAATTGCCATATTACTTTACCCTTGCCACTGCTTTTCTACTTCTACTACGTCTGTTTAGTCTAAAACTTATTTGCTTTTCACCATCTTCAACAGTTCCGTCACCGTCACTGTCAAACCAAGTAAAGTCTGCTAACAGTTCTTCAAACAAATCATTGAAACGACCTTCATAGTATTGTATCTTTTGAACCTCTGGTGACTCTGGATTACCAAAGTCAGCAATTTTAGGTAATAGATACATGTATAGTGTGCCATAAGCACACATATCAGTAAAATCTGCTTTTCTACCAACAATATTGTCAGGATTAAAAACAGGAATATCATTTAGAGTTGTTACACTACCTGTTTGGCTCAAATATTCTCGCCATCTAGCACTTAATCTAATCTTTGTATTGATTCTATCAGTGGTTTTGGTAGTCAAATCTTCAATGTATTCATTGAGGTTGGCTGGGGCATCTGGCACGTTAGTGAAATCAATCTCATTGGCTTCAAAAAGCCTTTGATCTTTGTCTCTAACGTCAACGGCTTCTGCGTAACTTACTACATTACCTGATACGTTTGTTATAAATGCCATCTTATGCTCCTCTAATTAACCTTAGGCTGATGCTAATCCACCTGGTGTGTTACTGCTTCTGAAGAAACTAATGCCAATAGCCTGTGTAATCGCTGACTTCATAAGTGCGTCATTGGCTAAGTCTTGTGCTACTGAACCAATTGATCCACTTGAAATACCACCAACACCATTAAGTTCTTTACTTAATGCTAATTCTTGTGCTGGGGTTACTACACCTGCGTAAAAGCCAAATCCGTCAGTAGGCGCATTTGCGTCTCTTAATTGAGCAACTGATGTTGCGAACTGATCTAGACTTGCGACGTTTGCAGTATTATCTATGCCTTCTTTACTTGCTACGGCTCTAATGAAAGAACTTTGGATTTGCTTAAATCCATTTCTTAATGTAGCAACGTATTCGATGTGATCTCTGTTTACATTTTCAAACATTTTCACTTCAGGACTTCTTTTCATTGCGTATCCAATTGCTTCAGGTGACATTACGAAACCTAATTCACAGTTACCTACGTTTGCGGCCGCGGCTAAACCATCCATACCAACTGATACGTTAGCAAGGTTAGTAAGAGCACTTGTGCCGTCTGATGCGATAACTCTAAAACCTTCGACGTCTGTGCTTTGTGCTATTGCTCTAGATAATCTAGTAACAACTGCTTGAGCAACCTGGCCTGCGCCAGCATCTTCTAGGTCTTCGTTAGCAACCAATGTTCCTGTTCCTTTTTTAGTTGTGCTTAAAATAACGTTAGAAGGAGCAAAGTCGTTAACTGGATCTGCTTGATCGTCACCACCAGTGTCAATGATTTTTGCGTGTGCGGCTACTGTCGCACCTGTTGTCCAACTGTTTGTGACTGGGATTTTCATTTGGTTCCCTAAACCACCTTCGATATTGTATGAGTTCAGAATCAATTGCGGATTCGGTAATAATACCATGTTATCATAGTATGGGATCAAATCTGCAACGATATCTGCATACAAATTACCTACATCTGTTGTAGTCGCCATAATATATCTCCTTTAATTATGCTTAATTTTATATACAAGGATATTTCTATCCATTTACTCGTTTATTCATGTAATCAACTACCATTTTATCAGTGATATCACTTCTAGCCATGGTTTTGTTTACACTTCGCAAATGAACATATGCGGCTCTATAGTTAGGGTCCTTATTCATCCTTTCTAAGTCTGCTGGACCTTTACTTTTAGACTCACTTGGAGTTCTATCTGCGTCAAATGTATCTACACCTTTCTTAGCAAATGGCAAACCTAATGTTTTGCCAACAACTTCGACAGCACTTTTGTAGTCTGGTTGTTCACCATCAACAGTTAAGAAGTCATTGCCATTTTTAATAGCAAATGTTTCACCTTCGATCTTTAACATATCTCTGGCTTTCATTAAGTCTACTACTGCTGACTTTTGTTCAGCATTCCAAGTGGTAGGCATGTTGTCTTTTAACTGCCCTATATGTTCCCTTAAGGCATAGTCTGTTTTTACACGACTAAGTTCACTCTTAAGTTCTTCAACTGTTTGCTCCCTTTTTTGAACAGCACTTTTCAATGCTTCAACGTCTAGAGAATTACTCTCTGGAGATGCACTTCTCAGTTGACTAACCACTTTCTTAACTTGACTTAAATCATCTACTTCCAAGTCCTGTAATATTCTACTTTCATAGTCTTTGGTGGCATTTTTTGCTATACTGTCTGTTTCTTGGCGAGTGTATACTCTTTTGCCATCTACATACAGTCTACCATCCTTTTGCTCCAAAGTTGGTCCTTGTGGTGCTTCTACACTATCAGATTTTTGCGTTACACTTGTATCCGCCTCAGTATCTGTTCCTACTGGTTGCACGTTTTCGCCTGCAACTAACGTATCATTAATGATTTCTTCACTCATTTTCTATCTCCTTTTTAGTCCCTGAAGTGTGGGTAATTTTCAAGATAATTAGAATCCATTATTAGTTGTAGATGCCTCTAACAACTGTAACATCCTCTTGCGTATCTTGTCTCGCATATCTTGTCTGAATTCTCTGTCTTCACTTTCGTCTATACCAATTGCGGCTTCATATTCCGCATGTGTGTTGAAAGGCATGTAAATCATATTACCGTCTTCTCCTGTGTGACTGTGACTACCAGAGCCTCCTAATCTTTGTGCTTCTGCTTCTGCTTCTTCACGTGTATTGTATATTGGTGTATCTACACCAAATGTTTGTTCATATTTTTCTAAAACATTGAGACTCATGTTGATTTCACTCAATTCATGTTCTAATGCTTTTTTGTTAAACTGTCTATTGTAACTTATGCTGAAGTCTTCTGGTCTATTTTGATTTGTCCAATCAAAATACAAGTCCCATAATCTGCTTTCAGCACTTTCTAAGTTAGTGGCTTTACGTCTTATAAGTGCGGCTAATTTGTCATCATATACTTCTATTTGTTCGCCACTACGTGCACTTTTAATTAAATCTTCACTACGCAACATAGATATCTGTGTCATCTTATCTATCTTGCTGTCTACTAAATTTCTTATTTCTGTTATTGCGGCTGTGCTGGGTGATACAAATTCATATGTGTAGTTTTGTTCACCTGTTAATCCTGATGGAACATTTATCACAGAACCTGGCTCCGACCCTAAATTACCGTCATTCAATTGACTGGTGCTTTCGTCTACTACCAATGTAGGGTGTGAACCATATGTGATTGCCGCATATATTTCTGCCATGTCGCCGTAAACTGATTTTTGTATTTGTGCGACATCTTGTATAACAGTGGTTCCAATATTGTTATACACTTTTACATTTTGATATATTGTTACAATTGGCACCATGCCTAGTTCATTTGCTTGTGAAACTTTGAAAGTGTTTTCATCAACTTCAACTAATTCTTCTATGGCAGGTGGGGCATAATCATCATCAGCACCTACAAATATTGTGTCTATGGTTTGGTCTGTGATATGCCTATACACAATATGTTCAGCAGTTTCTTCTACTTTAATTACTATTTCTTTTAATTTTAAATTACCGTCTATGTCGTATGTGTAACTCCAATTGGTCACATCAAGTGGTGAATGTATTTTCCATTTAGGTATATCACTGCCAATTGGCTTGTAACAACCTACATGACATACGCCAAATATTGTTGTGTATTGATCTACTAGGCTCATGAACTCTGTGATTGAATTACCTTCGCCATCAACATCACGCAAGAATTCATCTATGCCTATGTAATCAGGCAAGTTTCGCGTGGGCGGGTTACGGAACAGAATACTGTTGTATTCTGCTACAATAAGTTTTACATAATTGTAAAGTGGGGTGTTTTGTAATTTTTCTAAGTAAAATGTGCCGTCAAGCACACCGCCACCTTGGTTAACATCTTCACTGCTATACCCTTGGCTTACTCTGGCTTTGCTTTTGCCAATTACTGCTCCGTGGTCATCTACTTGATAAGTGTTAATTACTTCACTTGGTGTATTGAGATCTACTTGATATGCTCTGAGATATCTAGCATTTTGATACTCTACTCCACCATAAAAAGAATTTTGGCATAGTTCCCAGTTTTCATAGTATCTGCTATAAAGAGGATGAATGCCAGTGATAAAGTCTACATACTCAGACATACTGCTCCATTTAAATGTTTTTGTTATATAACAGAAGTATTTATCGAGATCAGCCAAAATATTCACAAATAGAGGTTGACCTTATATAAAATATGTAGTATAATTAAGAAGTTGGATAGCACTTAAAAAAAATTAACGTTAACCTAAAGGAGGAAACTGTTAGTAGTGTGTGAGACTATGTGTAGTTACTAGTCAAGTGCTATCCACTCTTATACAACGTAGGGAGGACATACCACTAAGTATTTGTTGGCTTGTCCTAACAAACCTACTCTAGATGTAAAACTAGAATGAAGAAACCTTAACATTTTGGACTATTATGTTAGGGTTTTTTTATGACTGTGGTTTCAAACTCATAAATATCATATAACATATACTCATAAAGATAAATAAATTATGTAAAACAACCATAGGAGAAAATAATGAGAAAACGTTGGGTAAACACACAATTTGAAAAGAAATGGGGTTATCATTGCGATGAGATTGCTGACATGGAAGGTGTATCACCTGAAGCAATTCGTATGCGTGTAATCAAGTTTGGCACACCATGGCAAAGACGTGCTAAACTAACAAAGTTTGAAAAGAAATATGGCAAAACAATTGGCCAAATAGCATTAGATCTAAACATACATCCACAAACTGTAGCGAGGCGTGAACGCATACACGGTGATGCTTACTATGAACCAGAAGTAGGCAATGGCCTGCGTGGTAAAATTGTAAATCCACGTGGCGAACATTGGACAGAAAATCCTAACTGTCCTGACTTTCGAATAGACTCTACATACATGGATCAATACGATGAGAACAAAAAGACGTAGGCGCAAAGTTTGGATCAATGGACACTTTGTAGACAATCCTCGCACAGAAGGTTGGAGAAAGTTTTTAGAAGCCACACTACCACACCAAGATCCTCAAATAGAAGGCATCGATTCATCTAGATTAAAAGATTGGTTGGATATAGTTGAGGGGAGGGCCAGCAATATTGAAGACGACGAAGGATAAACATGAACAATACAAATTAGTGTTCATGAAGATAGCAGAAGATTGTATAAAAAACAACTCACCAAAACGTCAAGCACAATTGGCTAAAGTTGTTACAGAAACATTACAAAAAGATCCTGACTTGCTGATGTGGTTCAACACTATGTTTCACTGGCGCAACACAGATCATGGTGTTGAAATAAATTACAAAATAAAGGCGCCTAGTATTCCTGACTCTTAAGTCTTACTTCAGAACCATATCCTACTACAATACACAATACTGTTAGTATAGTGAACCATGGATTCAACATGCCTAACATTTGTCCCCACAACAAACTTAGTCCTGTTAATGTCATTGTGTTAAATGCTGTTGATAGTTTTTCAGTTGGTAACTTCATATATTTCTCCTTGTAATTCTGCTTTTAAGCCGCCATTCTTTCTGACTTCTCTTTGTATTATTGTAACAATTTCTTCTGGTGAATTTGCCATTACTTCGAATCCTACTTGAAAACAATAGTCCATATCAGCGGGCCTACAGTTTCTGTATGTAATGAGGTAATTTGCTTTGTGTGTAAGAGGACTAGGTCCTTTTACTGATCGTAAAACTGGTTGTTGCTTCTGGTGATCCATCATAAATTTCTTCCTCTACTTTTTCAAATATTTCAATGCCGCCACGTTCTAGCAATGGTGCTATCAACATTAACTGTTCTAATCTACTGAACTTTGGTCCTGTATACTTCTTGTTCTTTCTACGCAATTTCTTTGCGAAACGTTTTTGTGCCAATTGGGTCCTATTCATCTATATCTCCTTTTCTTGTGTTTACATTTGTTCTTTGTGGATATTCTACATCTTCTTTTTTAGGTGCGTATTTGCCCTGTTTGAATATTCTATCAAAGTTGTCATAGTATGTTTGTGAATTGGTATCTATTCTGGTAGCACTACCTTTGCCACCATGTGTTTGACCATATTTGTGTTTTGGTTTGTCTATGCCTTCTTTGATATCTCTTGCTCTTTTTAACACTGGATTTTCATTGATTAGTTTTTCATTCTTCTTCCAATGTGTTGTGTTCTTTTCTGGTGCTCCTGCCCATTTTGAATCCTTCATAACATGCTCCCTATAGTCCTAACTGATTTAATTGTGCCTTCCCTTATCTGTTTTAATGGGAATAAGCCATGAACTAGATAACGTAAACAATCTGTTGCGTGGTCGTAACCACTGTTTTTATCTGGTTGACGTGTGCCTTCTTTGTATGTGTGTTTGATGAGGCTTTCACGTAATTTTTTACACTTTGGATCTATATACAATTTAACTTTGCCGTCTTGTGTTTTCAGCCTACTATTTACTGAAGTAATGGCTTCTGCTACTGGAGGATTTGATTTACCTACTCGCAGTTTGAAACCATTGTTGCTCATAATTATGTGATCACTCATACCAGGTGAATTGGTGCTACGTTTTGCTCCACTGGCATCTGGATACACATACGTTGCTCTATCGCCATATCTCTGTTTTATTTCTTTTACCATTTCTAATGTATTGGAACCATATATTTCTATTTCATCTATAACATGTATAATATCACCTGTTACTGTGGCTATCACTGAAGTCATTGGATCTACGTTGTAATCTGCTCCTACATGTATTGGTGTGCCACTGCTTATAGGCGGCGCAGTCAACATGTTGTCTTCAGTGAAAGCATAAAATATAACACCTGAATAATCCACAAATTGTGCTTCATATTCCTGTTGAAATGTTCTAAGATCCATATCACGTTTGGCGGCTTCTATTTCTTCAGCACTCACATGTCCACCTTCAATAGTGGTATAACTGTGACTACTCCAATCTTCCTGGGCACCTGCTTGTATATACAAATCCCAAAAATGATTTCTACCTTTTGGTGTGCCTATAAACAGAGCATGTCCTTCTGTGTCCGATAATGTAGGTCTTAACACACTAAACCATGTTTCTGGTTCCATGTCAGCGAACTCATCTAATGCTATAAAGTCATGACGCAATCCACGTAATGCTTCACGATTCTCACTGCTACGTAGAGTTATTGTGCTGTTGTTAACCAGTGTTACTTGTAAATCACTTTGATTGATTTTCTTTATCCAATTCTTTTCTGATAACATTTGTAATAAATCATTCCATATAACACCTTTTGCTTGGCGAAAAGTTGTTGCTATGTATAAACATTTTCTATTAGGATATCTAGCAAACTTGGCTAATTCATTGATAGCCAAATAACTTTTACCAAATCTTCTGCCTGCCACACATACACGAAATCTGCTGGAGTCTGTGCTGACTGTTTCCTGTGGTGCTGTTAACTTCATTTAACATCTTCGTTTTGCCATGGTAACACCTGTGTGCTTTCTTGACTTACTGGATTCTCTGCTTGACCCAGCATCTGTTTGCCTAACCATATCAACATAACACGATCTTTGCCATTTAGTGCTAGATCCAGTTGTGCTTTACGCAGTCTTTGTTTTGTGATTATTCTATTTTTGTCTATAATATCACGGAAGTTATCCATAAAGGTCTGTAGTGGCACACCATAAAAGTCTGCCATTTCTTTGTTAGTGCAGTGATATTGACTTAGTTGTGCTACTTCTTCTTCTGGTATTACTACTTTGTTTCTGCCTATAACTCTGCCTGTGACAGTTTTTTCACCATACTTGATGTTTTTAACACGGTAATGATTGTCATAATACTTGCTGGTATCTTCAAACTCATTGTTGATACTACGCATGATGCGTTCTTGTTCTGCTTTATCCAGTTCTTCAAACCTTTTACTGCCTTTACTTTGTGTTTCGTCTGTTAGTGGTTTGTTATCTGAAAAGTCTTCATGTTCAGTTGACATTGCGTTCTCCTGTAAAATCACTGTTTGTCGTCAGTGTAACCGTGCTAATATTTATCATTTGCGAGTATCGTAGTAAGGATTTCCCCATTTACTCATACGGTTTGACAAGTTGCCTGGTGTTATACCCAGTTCTCTTGCTAATGCTGTTCTGGTCTTACCATATTCTTTTAAGTAGTTAATACCACGTAATCTACCACGTGCTTGTGCGTCTCTGCTGTTTTCTAAATGTGTGCCTGCCCGTAAATGTTCTGGATTACAACATCTCCTGTTGTCACAGTCATGTAATATGATCTTGTCTTTTGGCATTCTACCATAATGATACAGATAACTTAGTTTGTGAACACTTATTTGTCCTGCGTTTTCAGGTAAGTCTGTCATTTTATCACAACTTACTATGCCATAACCTGCTTGACTAGTATGTCCTGGCCATATCCAACAATCATTACTATCCACAACTAACCTCTTAGATATTGCTTGCCATTTCATACTTATATTGGTTAATGCTTTTCTACCCATTATAAACTCCCTCTGTATATTTTATATTTATAGGTTTACCAAAAACATCAGTCAGATTTATCCTTAACTTGAACCATGTTAGTTTATAGTGTTAAGGTCTAAAGACCTAACATTTCAAACACTTCGTGTTTTCATGTTCTTTTTCTCTCCCTGGACGGAGGTGATATTTTGTTCATACGACAGCAAATACAGTTTCTGCCAAATAAAAAAATGGATTAAATGCGTCAAAAGGCTGAAACGCATATGACTAGTCGATGAGACCCATTCCCATCTACCATTTCTTTGTGACTCACTGCCTTTGCTATCGCAATCACAGGTCCTGTTTATTGACTTGTAATACGACTTGCGAACATTTTACTGTAGAAGTTTGCCTATGTATAACTACTAACCTAACTGAATAGGAAATGCCTGCTTACACTCTATATGTTGCTGATCGCAAGTGTCACAACACAATGTTAGAGCAACTCCCCTTTATGCCTATTATCCTGAGAGTCTTTTTGTAGGGTTCCTTGTATGTTTTTTAATTATTGCCTTGATTAATGCTTTTTGTTTTGTTTCTAGTTTGTTGTAATCTTGGGTGCCATAAAATACTTCTGATAAATGTTTTTTTCTATCTTTCATTGTATTCAAATTGATTTGCCTTTGCTTTGCCATAAAGTTGCCTTACACATTTACTTATCATCTCACATAAAAAAACCTCCTAAAAAGATGAGTCAAATTAGGAGGTTTAGTGGCCTAACCAAGGCCTATATTTAGGAAAAAATTAAAATGTCAGAGGCAGATGCAAACATTATGGCTAACATTTATGGCGATAAGAAGCACTGATCGAATGATAGTGCGATATCTCCGCCTCCTTATTTCAATAATGGCATTAGCACTTTTCAAATTCGGAAAAGGTCTAATGACCGAACACAGGGTGCTCTATTGACTTATATATAACGGACTTCTATGAGAAAAGTTCCTTACAAAGGAATATCTATACCGCCAATAGTTACATTATGTTCAATAATTATTTATCTTACAACAAAAAAATTTTGCCTTTTTTTATGTTAGTTTTATGTAAAGATGGTAAATAAAAGTATAAGGAGAAAATTATAATGGAAATCAAAGAAAAACTAATTGTAACCAAAATCACAGAACCACAAAACATGCGTAATAATACTGGCAAACAGTATCGTAAAATACACATGGTTGTAGCAGGTGGCGATAATGCTGGAGCACAATATCACACATTTGTTAGTGAAAGTTATATGAATTATCGTTGGTGGAAAAAGGTTGTAAAAAGTTATGATGAAAAGAATGGCTTACTGCCTGTAATACAAGGTAAGTTTCGTGTTAACAAAAATGAAATAAATGCTGACAGTAAACATTTTGAAATGGTATTATTGTTTGATACCAAAGGACCAGGTGCTGGTGAGTTTTTGGAATTGTTATATGAAAGAATGACTGGTAGAAAGCCTGTTATACCAATGCGTCAAGTTGCTTGGGGTAATTTTATAGAATAACTTAGTATTTGCTGTGAAACTTTGTGACCTTTTGCCACTTCTTGTGTCTATTGGTTTTTGAATATCTTTGACTCCATCTGTTATTAAAGTCATATATTTTACCTTCGAAATAAAACACTTTATCCAAGTATTTAAGTTGTTTTTGTTGTAACCAATGCTCTAGCACCTCTTCACCTATTCCCGTTGCTTGTAGGCTTTGTATGTGCGTGTGCACTTGTAATATTATGTGGTGTTGTTTGTTCTTTGTTTTACTTAATTTTTTTTCACTAAGTTCTAATAACTGAATATGTTTTTGGTCCATATGTTTATTTAAACGGACCAATATTTGTGGCTACATAACTTTGGAAACAAGTGCGACTAAAAGAGTTATCAGAGTAGTTCCTACTCCACCCATGATCATGTATATGCGATTGTCTAGCCGATCCAATCTACCTTGGAAAAATGTTCTATTGTCTTTGACTGCTTCTCTAAGTTCGTCAATATCCTCTGCCATATGTGCCAAGTGATTCTTCTTGATCTGGTCAATCTCGTTGTGGAGATCCTTCACTGTAACTCTTTTAGTCATTATTCAAACTCTTTATCAACTTCTGCTGTTGTTGTTATTTCACCACTGTTTATTTTATCCGAACTTCTCAAATGATCCCAAACCCTTTTTACATGTTCATCAGTGGTTGGTGGTATTGTTAGTGGATAAGTATCAACTTTGTATTGGTCTAATTCACTTTTAGTCATCTGTATATCCTATTTTATCTCTTAATGTTTTTAATTGTGCTTTGTCCTGTTGTATTAGAATAGGAGCAGGCGCACTATCTCCGCCTTCTTCATGATGTGACCAAAGATACTCTGAATTATACTTGTCTCCAAGTGTATCATTGTAATAATCACACAATGTTTCTAAATCTTCTGCTGTTATTTCAGGCATTTTATACACAAATGCTTCATACTTACTGCCTTTGAACAAACAACTCCATGTTTTAAAACAATCTGGATTGTAGTCAATAACCAGTATAGTGTCATTCATATATGCCTTATAACTCCATGGACAAACTGAACGAATACTAGCATAGTATTCTTGCCAGTTTATGTTATCCTCTTTTGCTACCCTTACGTTTTTTATCACTTTTTTGCTTCTTAAGAATTGCTTCTTGTAATGCTTTAGGTAACTTCTTTTTTTGTTTAGGTGTGAGAGCCATTATCCTCTCTTACTGCCTCTCTTTCTCATGCCACCTCGCATGTTTTTCTTTTTCTTCTTTTTCATTCCGCCTCTTTGACTTCTTGCCATGATATTTCTCCTTATAATTGTTTTAGTTGGCTGTTTACCCAACTCAATGCTCTGGGACCTCCCCAAAGCAAATAGGCACCAATTGCCTTTGAATTCTTTATTGTTCTACCTTGGTTTTTTGCTTGTAAGTAATTTGGTCTTGCTCTTAACAAATAACTACGCATTCTAACCAATGTGCTTGGTGACAAGTTATCACCATTTACCAATTGATTTGCTCTTGCTAGACCTACTGCTGTGCCATACTTTCTGCTAGGTGGTAATTCTTCACGTATTTCTAGTGCCTTTTTGGCGGCATCAGCCATATACTTAGGTGCTACTGGCATATCAAACTCCCATTCCCTTTCTTAAATCTGTATCATGCTTTTTACTGCCACGTATAAAACTGTTTACACGAGCCATTGCCCAAGCATTCATACTAAAACCTGGTCTACTGCCTGTTAACCATGCGGCTTGTCCTCTTTCAAACACCTGTTTTAAGATACTATAAGACATTCCTGACTCTCTAGCCTTCTTTCTAAGTGTTTGTGCTACAACTTTGTTAATCGCCAAGTTTCAACCTCTCGTTTATTAATCTTTGTGGGATCTTCTTGCCTGCTTTTGCTAATTCTTTCATTTCTTTTTGTATGTTGGCCATCCTACTTCTTTTTCTACCTTTCAATCCACTAAGATACTTTTTAGGCAGTCCTGTTTTCTTATCTTTAGGTGGTCTTCTAAATTTTTTCATGTTATACGTCCTCATATCTCCATTCTGTGCCTGTCCAGAATGCTTGTTTTGTAAATCCTGTGTCAAAATCATAGTATTGTCCTATACGTGGATTTTGATCTGTGCTAGACACATTGCTTTCAGTTGGTGCTTGTGGTCCTGCGCCTATATATTCTCCTGTATCTGTGTAATACCAATAATACATTAGAATCCTTTGTTAAGTTGTGGTGATTTCATTACTTCAGCATTTGTGGCTGTGCCTGTTGTGTCTTTTTTAGCAATATCATTACTGCTATTAGGCACAAAGTAAACATTACCATTGCCTGCCGCAACTGCGCCAACGTTACCATTTCTGTTATTTGAAGCACTACTAGTAAATACCACAGAGTTTGCCTGTGTATCAAAAACGTGTTCTATACTTGCTCCTGCGTTAAAGTTAGCAAAGTAAACATTACCATCTGCTCCCAAGGCACCACCAATATAACTTTGACTAGCATTTGTATAACCTGTCCATGTGCTACTGTAAGTGTCTAAGAAAAAACTGTCATTACTTGGATCAAATACAAATAATCCATTAGTGCCATACTTAACACCAACAATTCTACCATCTGCCATCATAACACCACCTTGACATGCGGCTGAATTATCACCTATAACACTACTAACATCAATGTCTGTCCAACTGTTACTACCTTCGTTGTAATAACTTACTTGTTGCCCATTAAACGGCATAACATACACATTACTATTTTGGTGTGCTACACAACCTAAATATTCAAAGTTTTCGCTGAGTGTTTTACTACCTGCTTGACTGGCAGTATTTGTTGCTGGATCATAAATTGTAAAATGACCACCACTGCTTCTTGGTTGGAACATTACTTTACCACTGGGTAGTGTTGCTCCACCTATGTTGAATGTAGTATAACTACCTGTTGGTGTTATTTCAGTGCTACTACCATCTGCGGGATTGAATTCTAATATTGTAGAACTACCGCCAAATGCTGGACAATAGATATTACCATTACTTGCTAAAACACCACCTGTGTATTCATCAGCACTTACACCACTTAGCGATATTTTAGTTGTGCTATCATTACTGGGATCTAGTTCTAACATGCTGGTTTGTCCACGTGGACACATGTATATATTGCCATTGTCTGCTAGTATTCCACCTCTATATCCCATACTACCAGTAACACTTACAATACTATTTGTATGTGCGCCACTGCCTGTGAAATCATTTGTAACTTCAGATGTGAATTCAGAACTTGTTAGGTATCCTGGCCAGTCATATGGACTAGGTCCTGCTCCTGGTGTTGTGGCTACTCCGAATAATCCTTGTCTAGCACTAAATGGCATTATAACTCCTACTTATAATCGTTTGTTAAACTTGCCAGATAATCAGTTCCATCATAAACAACACTTATGACATCAATGTTACCTGCGCCAGTTGATAGTGTGCTGTTTCCTCCAGCAAACTTAAACGTGCTTGTCAATAGTCTACTTCCTGTTCCGTCTTGTGTAATTTTAAATGTAAAACTGCTACCTGCTACAGCATTTGGTATCTCACTTAATGTTACATTACCGTCTGCTGTTAGTGTAAAGATACTACCATTTGCGGCATTACAACTTGCGTTTGCGGCAATGTTACCATTTAGTGTTCCAATGTTTACAACTGTTTCATTGAACTGTTTTAACTTAGTTTGCGAACCTTCTATGGTATTCAATGAAGTGATATTACCACTTGTTTGTATACCTGTGCTACTAATGTTTGCCCATTCAGTAACTAAGTCACTGTTTGCTCTAACATCAGCACCAATGTTTCCGCCTTGTCCAAACTTGATAAGTTTATTTTGAACAGCACCAATACTGGTATCTTCACTATGTTTTAAGAAAGCAATTTGGTCGTTTGCTGTTTTACTTTGTGCGTAATGTATAACATCTAAACTGGTATTTGCGGCAACGTCCCAATCATGTGCGGCAATGGCTGTGATTGCGGCTGGTGGAACTGTGGTTGATGGTCCTGAACTTTCACCGTTCATACTCCACCAACTATATTTTCCTAGTTCTTGCCCCTGTCTTGGATACCAATTTGTCCAAGCATTATCTTTGTTACCATTGAAACTAGACAACATGATACGTGGACCTGCTTTGTCTTCAAATCCACTGGTGCTTTGTAAACTACCATCTGTAAAGTTTTGGAAGGTCATGGCAGGCTGAACAGTTGAACCATAAACAGTTGAATTGCCTTTACCACTCCATTGTATATTAAGTCCAAATCCTCTATTTGTATCAGTGTGGTTATTTCTACTTGAGAAATCACTGAGATCACCAATTGCTACTGTGTTTACAAATCTATTGAATCCATTATCGTGTTCTATTACGTTTGGTGACTGAGCAACTGTTAAATTTGCTTTTGTAAAGTCACTTGGTGTGATACTAGCACTGATATTGCTTAAACTTGTGCTGGTAAATCTTTGGAAATAGTTAGCACCTAATTCTGCTGTGTCTTCAATTTGGAAGTCTCCTGTCCCTGTTGCTACTAAGGTGTTTTCAAATTGACCAAAACCTGTTGACACACCACCTAAATGCCTAACAGCATTAGTTGTAGTATCTCTTACACTATGTAAAACAGCAATGGTATCATTGAATGCGTCGTCGTTTTGAACATCAAATGTAAACGTTTCTAGAGCAACATTACTCATTATTACATTAGCAATACCGCCTGTGGCACTACTGTTAGCAACACTTGAAATAACTGTGCCTTTGGGGAATGGACCTTCCATATTTAATTCAGCAGTTCGACCTAATCTCAATACCATATTTGGGTGGAATATTGATGCTAGGTCAACATTTGCTCTAGGTGTTGATGAAAAAAATCCTACGTAAGCAAAATTATTTGTGTCTTCAGTCAGTGATTGTAAACCTGATAGTTGAACTACATTACTGCCTGCTGTGAATACTGCTTGTCCACCAATACCACGAACACCACCTGAATTTCCTCCAGTGAAAGCACCTGATTTAGATGCCCAAGCACCGCCAACGTATGTGTTACCTATCAATGTGTTAGCATTAGCACTTGTAACAACTGCTTCAGTGGCTATACCACTGCCATTTCTGTCTAACATGCTACCACGTTGTTTTACATTACCTGTATTGAATGATATATCTTGCTTGTCTGCGTTGTATTTCAGTAAGTTTACATCAAATAAACTTAGTTCATTATCTGATTCTGGTGATATCTGTTTTATTTCACTTAGTGTGTTACTCAAACTAAATGTGTTACTACCTGTGTCAAAATTACTGTCAGGCGTTACTTGAATAGTTGTATCACTTGTAGAACCTAAATTAATTTTACCTGCCGATAATGCCGCACCACTGCCTGCTGGTCCTGTAGGTCCTGTAGGTCCTGCTGGTCCAGTTGCTCCAACATTACCCTGTGGTCCAGTAGGTCCCTGTGCTCCTTGTGGTCCTTGCGGTCCTGCTGGTCCTTGCGGCCCAGTTGGTCCAGTGGGTCCAGCACTTGCTACTGGTATTGCGTTGTATGTTGTGCCATCATTTGAAAACTGCCATTCGTCATCTGTTTCATTCCAACGAATAGCAACATTGTTAGCACTTGATCCACTTCTATCTACAATAACCTGACTGGTTTGTGCTGATGCGTTACCAAAGTTTAGTGTAATAGTTTGGTCTTGAACCAATAAGTCTTCTACTTCTCTGTAATTTATATTACCTGTGACTTCCATATCACCAGCAACATTTAAATTACCTGTAACATTGGCATTACCCGCACTATCTACTTTGAATAATGTATTTGCTACTGCTATGTTACTGCTTGATTTAGCAACTGTAAAGAAACTGTTACCTAGTGCGCCTTCATTGTTGTTTGTATCAATAATAATATGAGCATCACTTATACTACCAATTGTTACACTATTGTCATTGTCAGTGTTTGCTGTAGCATTATCATCATTGAAATCAATATAGTTTACCAATGTGTTACTGGCTTCAATATTTTTTGCTTCTATTCTTGCTACTGGAACACCACCACTACCTTGTCCTGGGAATGTAAAATATTGAATGTTTACAGCATTTGATTTGTTACCAATATCAACGTTACCTGTGGCGTATGCTGTAAATGTGTGGGTGCCAGTGTTAGAATTTCCTGAGTCATATATACGGAACTTTTGATCTGTTTTATCATTACCATCATTGTCTATCATGAAGTGAACATTACCATTAGCAGTAATTTCAGCAATTTTTATATTTGCTTCTCCACTAACTGGTTGATGATAAAAACTTAAATTACCAGTATGGTTTCCTGCTTTACCGCCTGGTCTAATATCATTTGTGCTTAATTCATCTGTAAATGTTTCATTTACAAAAGTGTTACCAAGATTTACGTTTGCGTCTACTAAAATACCACCTGGCGTAGCAAAACGTGGTAACAAGTCTGCGTTACTCACATATTGTCTGTCTGCGTTACTGCCTGGTGCTATATCATCTGTGGTTGTAGGAACAGCGGCTGGTGTAAATTGAAATACACCTGTTGAATTATTATAATTAAGTGCGCCATTACCACTAGCCGCAGTTGAACTTACACTAACATTTGTTCTTACTCTTGCTGAAGTAAAATATAAATTTGACGAACCTTCTGTGAGATTATCAGTAGTTTGTGTAGTGAACCAATTGTTTGCGGCACTATTTGAAAAAGCAGAATTACTGTCAAAACTGATTACACCACTTGATGTGTTGTAAAGTATAGGAGCAGTATTGCTTATTGCTGACCTAATTTGACTGTTACCAACAGTAGCAGTTGAACTTACTGTTACATTAGTATTTGTAGTTGCTACAGTTACATTTGTGTTTGTAGAACTTGCTGTAATGTTGCTTACAGGAACGGTTAATGTTATATTAGCCATTTAATCTCCTTAGGATGTAGGTATCGCAACAAAATTACTGTCTAATGTTGGATTACCAATAGTTACGTCTGGTTCATATCTTTCTATGATTGCCCATCTATGTGAAGTTGTTACGTTGCTGGTAGGTTCTGTCCATTTAAAACTAACAACTGTGATTGGCACATTTGCTCTAGCATCTGGTAAAATATTACCAGTATATCTTTGGCTAGGGATTGTTAGTTTGACTTCACCTGATGCGGCACTACTTGTATCTATAAATGTGTTAGCAATAGTTGTATTGCTACCAAAACTGCCTACAACGTTTGATTCTGCGAAATTTGGGTCACCTGTGACACGGTCATATGCTAATGTGTCTACTACAATCGTTTGAAAATCAGCATCAAAATTGTAACTGCTGACATTAGTATCATAATTGTATGTGAATTGACTTTGTGTTGATGGGAACATTTCCAACATTTGGACATTATCTGCGCCACCAATATAATTTTTGAATGATAAAACTCTACCTGACATAACTACTCCTGAAGGGTATTTCTATAACACTAAGGTGCTATAGACTTTAAATTACAAGTGTATTTATCAGTTTAACTAGGGCGGGTGGGCCAAACAACGTTTTCTATATCCGTTTCATCTGCGTATGTGGCAGGCATATCTCTTAGTGCTTGTCTATATGCTACCCATTCTGCTTTTTTGCTTTCACTTAATGGCGAATCAGCACCTACGGCCCAGTCTGTGTCTTTTAAATATTTCCAACGTCTATCACGTATCCATCCTGGCACATTTATAGTTACTGGTGGTTTTAGTTCTAATATATGTGGGTCAACACTTACATTTACTTGATACTTGTCTACTTCAACAGCACCTTCCATGTAAGTTAAACTACTGTCGCCTGCTAGTGTTTTTGCTAACATTCTTTCATTGGTGCTTAAACTAGGATAGTGTATATGTCCTGTGTTTTTGTCATACAGTATAACTTTCATTAGAATTTATCTCCACGTCTAAACTTCAACATATCTACTTTCATGTTTGTGTAACCACGTTGTCCTGTGCCTGCTGTTTGGTCACTGGTGTTGAATCCTACTGGTCTCAGTGTAACACTTTCCATTTCATCTGTTACTGTAAACACGTTTGCTGTATTTACAACTGTGGGCAAATCACTTTGATCATCATATCTAGTTCTACTATCAAAGAATGAATTGATTACATTTCCGTTAGCGAATGTAACATCTCCTTGAACACCTACACCAAAGTTAGCAGTTGATATGTTTGCCAAACTGCCTATAGGTGTAAAGTTAGTAAAAATAGTGTAATCTCCACTATCAACGTCTATCAAATCAACATCAATGTTTGCGGCTATATTACTGAATGTGCCACTTGCTGTCATGCTGGTATTTGTGGTAGGTGTTTCTGTTATTTGTGTTCCTACAGCCAAGTTACCCATTACATCACCTGGAACAAATGGGAATCTAAAGCCAGGGTGGACAAATGAGTTACCACTTACCGCATTGGCTGTAACAAATCGACCTACTGGTTGTTGTGTTGTTGCTATTGTAAAAGTCATATCATGTGTGCCATCAATACCTGCTAACACATTACCTGATATGGTAACATTGTCCCCATTATTATAACCACTACCACCATTTGCCAATGGATCCAAACCACTAACTGCTGGTAAAAAATATGTTCTGTTTACAAAGTCTTTTATGACATCAAATCTCGCACCACTACCTGAACCTGTTGTGCTTTTTTGTCCTACATTCGCAAAATAGTGTTGGAATGCTCCTATAGGTGGTATATCTACTGGTGGAGGTGTATATGGCACATCTATAGCATCATCTTCATCAGCAGTTTCAGTTACTGCTGGATCAACATAAACAGAAGCATCATATTCTAATAACAATAAGTTACACAATATCATGCCTTCTTGGCTAAGTGCTTCTGTGTTTTTCATTACTCTAAACAGTTTGTCTGTGAATCCATAATCACTGTTGCTTACTTTGACAACATCACCTGCGTCTATTTGTAATCCTGAGAAATCACTGGTTAATTCTACAACCATGCCTTTTCTACTTTGATTTAGATCAATATTCCCTAGTTGTTCTGCGTGAATGTTATTGTTAACCAACTCTGCTCTGTAATCTAAATTGTTATCTGGTTCTCCAGTGTTTCTGTCGCCACTTGGTGTTTCTACTACCACAGTATTTGTTTGGTCTTTTCTGTTTTGATCAGCAAATTCAACTGTTACTTTGTTTAGTTGTTGATATAGTTCTGTGCTACTTAATGATATTTTGCTTACAATGTTGTCATCATTTAGCACAAAAGCATTTGCCAATTCAGCAGTTGAGTATGGTCTGTTGGGAACTGCTTTAAACTTGCCCTGCTTACCATCAAATGTAAAGTATGTGCTACTGTTTCTACATATTTTATCAATGTTGTCCATACAACTGTCAAACGTGCTTAAATATCCATTAATTTGGAATCTATCTATAGTAGAACTTACATTTGCTTTGTTTGTAAAACTTATTTGTTCATCACAGTAACCTTTCATTTGTGTATTTGCTGTGCCTAATATACTTGTTATATCTATATCGCTATTGGATAATCCAGCACCATATCTACTGTTGGTCATGTAATCAAATAATACTTCTCCAGGATTATGCATACTGTTTGTTACATCAAAAGTCATGGCACCTAGGCCTGTTAGACCTTCTTCAGCATCATAATCAACTTCTATCATGGCAAAAACAAGTCCTTCCATGGTATAATTTGTGGTATTTGTCCAATGTGCCATCATTGTTGTGGCATCTACAGCACCTGATGTTGGGAAAAACTGTGAACTGCTACTGGTATTACCAGCATAAAGTCTTATCCTTATTTTGTTTGACCAATCTTCTCTAGTTGTGCCGTTTGGATCAGTAAAGTTTATTACATTAGCACCTGAGAATATCAGTTTTCTATCACCCCAAAACACTTGGTTCATTGTGTATGTTTCGCCTTCAACAAATTCACTAAGTGTAATACAATAGTTCATTGTGTCGTTTTGATTTGTGATAGCAACATCAGTGATTGGTCCACTCATGAAGTTACGCCCGTAGGCGATTCCTATCTTGTTGTCCGTTGAAGGGGCCACCTGGACTTTTGATCCATTGGCCCTTCCTGCGCCAATATCTGGAACATCAAACACTCCAAGTAATTTTGCTGTTCCAAATGCCAATCCTGCGGCAATCACACCTGCTACAACTGTGCCCAATATAGTCAAGGCGCCACCTGCCACAAGTGCGCCTCCTATAGACATTGCTATTGCTGTTCCTATTGCTGTGAATACCGCCATCTTCTACTCCTACTACCTACCCTGAATAATAAATTGTTTCTATTGGTCTAAAACCGTATTTCTCTATTTTTATATCTGGTGATTGATCCATAAGTGTCATTGTGTAACCAGTAATTTTACCTACTTCTTTCATTGCTTTTACTATATTTAAATATTTCAAAAACAATTTGCCACCTATAGTTCCATCTCTATATTCTGGCTCTACCCACCATGCGGCTTCTCGCATCACAGGTTTTACTTGTGGTAACCAAATATCTCCTGCTGGCATGGCTATAAAAAATCCTGCTGGTTTGCCTTCGTGTTCTGCGTATAACAGTATACCTTGTTTCATTACACTATAAAAAACTTGATCTATATAATCTTCATCATAGTTTGGATTGTGTAAGTAATCAACTGGCGCACTATTGGCAAAGTTGACAAACATCTTTTTTATATTTTTAAAATCTTTTACTTCTGCTCTTTTTATCATATCTATACATCCTCATATCTGTTTACCTGCGTTGTTCATTTCTTCTATTGCGGCCACCGCCTCCACCACCACGGCCTCCGCCGCCTCCACCGCCGCCACCATAGCCACCACCTGTTTCGTATTCTTTACCAAAGTCGAATGCGGTGTTGAATAGTATTGGCACACGGTCAAAACTTCTATCACTTGGGAACAAACGTTTCCTGTCTTCTGGGTTTGTTCTTTGTCCTGTTATTTTTTCACTTAATACTGTTAATTGACTTGCTAGTGTTACTGTAACAGCAAAGTCCATTTGTTTGTTTAATATGTTTACTTCTTCATCTATTTTAAAATTTGTAATTACACCTTTGAATCTAGTGTAAGTGTTGCCTGTCAATGCCATTGTGCTAGTGTCCACAAATGCTCTTTTCAATGTAACATTGCCGCCTTTTACAGGTTCTGCTAGTATTTGACTCAAATAGTTTTCACCACTTGGAATACCACTAAGTGTTAGTGACAAATCATTGGCATTGTATTTTAAATTATCGTCAATACTAGATACACTTAAGAAAGCACCTAGTTCTTGATAATTGTTGCTGTCAACTGTTACAGGCTTCCAATTACTGCTGAGATAATAAACATTACCACCTATTTGTAAATCAATAAGTGTTATTGGTGATATATTGGTGCCTTGAACTTCTGTTATTGTTGTTGACATTAAGTGATAATCTCCACAAATTCAAAATCGCCTGAAAACTCTATTCTATCTCTGGGCACTATGCTGTAAGTAGGGCAAACTAGTGCTTTGACGTGAAATCTCACATCATTGCCTGTTCTTATGCCTCCACTAGTAATACTTACTCCTGACTGATCTAATACAGGTCTGTGAACTGGAACTGTAATGTTAGCACTCTGACTAAATGATACATCACTGGTTACTTGATATGGATATCTATATGTGCTGGTGTTACCTAGTGGCTGAACAAAGTCACCTTTTTTGAACAATGTTCCTGATCCTGTTACACCACTTGTATTCATGTATATTTCTTTGCCATCAGCACCTACCATGGTAATATTGTTTAGTTCACTGCTGGATATACTGCCTTGATAATCTGTGATATAGTTCATGCCACTACTGTTTGCTAAACTTACATTTGCTTCTACAGTTCTATCAGCAGTATCAATATCTTCTAATACACCTCTATTTTCACTATACTTTAGACCTGCGTGTGTGCCCACAGTTAGTTTGTATACACTGGGTTGACGTTCAGCCGTCTTGATATGTCCACTCCTACTAACACTTACTGCTGTGGTTTTACGTTTGTCTACTAATAGGTATGTTGCGTTATCTATAATTGTTTGAAAACTCATTATCTACTCCCTGGTATTGTTCTAGCACCTGCCTGTGTTACAGCATATATAAACTGTGGATCACTTGCTACTAACTGTTGGAAACTTGGTGCGTCTACGGCATTTATATTGTATACTACTTGAGTTGAACCCATTGCCATACCGCCACTACGTGTGATTTGATCATTAGGTATTACTGTGCCTGAAGTATTTGGCACAAACAGTTCTGGACCTTCTTCACCAACTATATATGGTCTACCTGCTTGTGCTGGACCACCATCTGCTAACAGTCCAAATGCGGCAAATATAGGATTTGTAATAAACTTTTGAACTAATGCTTTTGCTATAACTTGTTTTATGTGTTCGCCTAGATCACTAAAGTCTGCTTTACCTTTAACAATAGCATCTGCTAACGCATCTTCTAACATTGTTGCGGCTTTCACAAAACCATCCTGTAATGTTTTCATAAAGTCGCCTACGCCTGCGGCTCTCATTTTATCTGCTAAGCCATTTAAGAATGCGTCTAATGATGCCAATACACCTTCAGCAATAGTTACAAGCAAATCTAAACCTGCTTCTTCCATTCTGTCAATACCATCTAAGAATGCGTTTACAAGATCTTTACCAAATATATTGTCTAGGAATTTTACTACGCCACTAAACCTTTGTGTAGCAGTTGTTACAACTTCTTCAATGCCATCCGTGATTTGTTCTATTTTTTCTTTGTTTTCTTCTTTGTTGCCTAATAATAAATCTATCAAACTTGTGAAGTCTACTTGATCAAAATCGCCTGTTTGTTTTTCTAATTCTGTTATTGCTGATTCTACAAAAGTTTTTACATCATTTAAGAGAGGTTCTACTCTTTCGTCGCCGAACAATTTGTCAAAGAATCCAAGTTCTTCAAAACGTTTTTGAAAATCTTCAATGCCTTGAATACCTGCTTTTTCCAGAGCCTGTAGGCCTCTCTGTAGAGCACCTACGGCATCACTAGGACCTCTACCAATAAATCCGCCGCCTTCTAATGCTGTTAATGCCTCATTAAATCCTTCTAATTCTTGTCTAGCCTTTTTAGCATCATCGCTAAGTTCTGGTATACCACTAACTCCTAATGTTCTTCCTAGATTAAGAATAGCATTTGTGACAGCAATTAAGACGTTTAACAATTTTTCCAAAACTTGAACTACTACAACTAAACCATCTATAAACTGATCTTTAAGAAACTTGCCTAAACTTTCAAAACTGCCTTCTTCATCTTTGAATGACTTAACAAATTCAATGAACTCTTCAGTGACTTCTCTTAATGCTGGTGCTAATTCAGCCACAAACCTATTGACCAAACCTCCAATCAAAGTTGTAAGTTTGTTTAGTTCATCATTAAAATCTTCTACGCCTTGAACAGTTTCTCTGTCGAGAATGAATCCTAATGCTTCTGCTTCTGTAAATAATGCGCCAAGTCCATCACTACCATCTCTTAATGTTTTAACTAATTCAGCACCTTCTGAGTCAAAAGCCTTAAACGCAATACGCAAAGCATCTGTGTCATCTGTTGTTTCTTTGATAGCATCACTTAAGAACAGCAATGCTTGTTCAGGTGACAACTCTGTTATTTGCTGTTGTGTTAGTCCTAGTTGTCTAAGTGTGGGTAGTAATTCACCTGTGCCTCTTTTGGCTTCACCTAATCTACGTGAAAATCTACGTAGAGCAACATCTGCCTGTTCAATACTGACACCACCTTGTTCTGCGGCAAATCTAAACTTTTGTAATGTTTGTATGTTGACACCAATAACATCACTTACTTTGCCTAATCTATCGATAAATTGTGCTTGTCGCAGTATGAGTGCTGTTAACACACCGCCAAATGCTGTAAAGGCAAGTCCTAATTTAGTAACAAATCCTAAAACACCTGCGGCGGCACCAGCAAGTTTACCTAAACCTCTAGATGCTATGCCTATGCCACGTGAAAATGCGGCTGTATTTAAAACTAATTTTGTTGTTATTGGTGCGGCCATTATTTCAATCTCCTTAGAAACTTGTCAAAACGATCTTCTGCTTCTTTGAGTGTAGGTTTTACCAAACCATTTCTTGCTTGAGTGCTATAACCACCTACAGTTTTACCAGTGCCTTCTTTAGGTGGGTTTGGATATTGACCTTTATCAATCACACCACTATAAGGATAATCTGCTCTTATTTCTTTACCTTTGAAAGTCGTTTTTAATTTTGTATTTTTACGAGCATTACCTGTAT
>VTLG01009575.1_pt1 | contig 26692 bp, 44 predicted proteins | sample 4694571 | NCBI WGS metagenome assembly VTLG01 (sample SAMN12604809, study PRJNA352737) | marine metagenome | biome: ENVO:00000447; feature: ENVO:00000209|ENVO:00000569|ENVO:01000036; material: ENVO:00002151; isolation source: viral sequences binned using virsorter ...
CTCTTGAACCACGTTCTAAAAGAGCTACGGTTGTACCAACAGCGGCCTGTTGATTCCCGTCCCCAACCTGCATGTCAGCAATGGACGCGAATCTCTGTCCTGCTTGAACTACAATTCCCATCAACTGCAATAATGTAGCTGAAGGTTCTTTGTAAGGTAAGAATACAAATGCATCTTTTAGATTACCACCAGGTGTGTCAACATCTTTAAATTCTCCTGGTTGTATGTTTGCCGATTCGTCTTTTACTCTGACGCCTCGTTGCTTAAATCCTGCCGGAAGGTTTGATAACGTTCCCGCGTCTAATAACTGACGGAGAGCCGCAGTTGCAGTACGGCTCAATCCGCCAATCATATGAATGAGTCCTAATCCGTAAAATCCTAGTCCTGGCAGAAATTTGAAGTGGACGAAATATTGGACTTTAGTTTTCTTAGGGTCATTGGGCGCGAAGTTTCGTCTAATAGACAAAACTTTCCGACTACCTTCCTCGATTGTAACGATGTAAGGTAATTTTATTCCAGTTGGTTCTCCGTCGGGACCAACATCTTCGAAGCCTTCTAAATCTAGATTAACGTGGCATTCTAGAAGTGTGTATAAAGCTTCCGTTCTTTGTGTTTTGGTGATTCCTTCTAACTCTCTCTCTTTTTCTTCAAGTTTATTTGTAACTGTGCCTGTTGGTTTCGTTAATTCTATATCAGAATAAAAACCTGTAACTTGTTGCTTACGCAATTCGTTTTCAGACATTTTAATAACATGAATGACCGCTTCCGCATCATCTAATGAGGTAGCTGTATACGGAACGACCAAATCATCGGCAGGAATAAACTTTGAAACAGCTCTTCCTACTAAATCGTCAAAATAAACTTTTTTAAATGTAGAACCTGAGAGAGGTAGATAAAATAACATCTGGTCAAATTCGGGTTCGTATTCTTTCATTTGATCCATCAGTTGATAATTCATAAAGTTTTTAACTCTTTGAGCTTGTTGTTCCTTTTGAGGATTACTCGCGCCCATTACTTGAGTTCTTACCGGTCCGTCAGCTGGTAATAATTCTTTATAAGCTAGTGCTTGAAACTGTGTAACAGCTTCGGCAAGAACTGGGTGAGTTGCACCACTTGCTCCTTGGAAAGGCTCGGTTCTATTTGTGTATTTAAATCCTAAAAGATCTAAACCAGTAATATAAGCTTTTTCCCATTCAGCTCTTGAAAATTTGTATTCTTGATAATCGTTTTGTAGTTGACCACCAATTGGATCTGTAACATCTTCAGGAAGAAGATCGTTTAAGTTTGCGTAGTGGTCACCTTGTTCAGGCATCTGCATAGCATTGGGATCGAAGTCAATTGTTGCACCTTCGTCATCCTCAGTTATTTCTACAGGTCCTTTTTTTGTTTCCTCAAATATACCAACTTCTTGTTCCTGAACTACATCTTCAGGTTCTTTGATATTTGGGAGACTCTTATCGATTTCTGCCATTTAAATTCTCCTATACCTTCTTAACTTGTTTTGGCTTAACTTTCAACCCCTGTGATAATGGCCCCTTTTTAGGTGGAACTGCCCACCATTTAAAACCCGGATTCTGACTAACTAAAGTTGGGTTTTTCTTTTTAGGTTTATTTTTTATCATTTCTTCCTCCTTAAACTTGCTATACCACCATTAGCTTTTTTTTCTGTTTCAAAGCTTACTCCGTACTCTGGGTATTGCATACTAAAATTTATAAGTGCTGGAAGATTAAGACCTTCTGATCTATAAATTCCTTTGCTTTGTAAAAGTTTTTCAAACATAACTGGATCTTGTTCTTTTAATTGTTTTAATTGCTTTTCTTCTCTCATTTTTTGAGTAGGTTTTAATCTTAATACATTTGGAAAATCCCAACTTAAAAAATTTTGTAAAAGATTACCCATTGTTCCTGCTGTCGGATCTCTTTGAATAGCTGCTCCTTCAAGAACATCGGGTCTGCCACTTTGTTCTTTAGCATATTCATATGCTGCTTTTTTAACATCGGTAAATGGTTGGGAAGTGTCTTTAATTTGAATTGGTGCACCAGCTTCTGATACAGCATAGTCAGTTGAAAATTGTTTTCTCATATTTAGAATGTCATTCATATCTTTGGTTAACATTTTTTCAAAAGTAGATTTTGCAGCTTTGTCCCCGGCCCATTCACTTTGTTCCGCAAATTCATTTAATCTGTTTTGAAATTGTTGTGTTTTTTTATTTAATGCAATTGCTTGATCAAATATATCTGGATTCCCACCTTCTTTAACAAATCTTTCTCTAATTTCTTTTTGTACTTCTTCGTCGCCTACTTTCCATAAACCAAAAGACATTGCTTGTTTTGCATTTTGTAATGCCACATTGTGTGATTGACCTTTGCTTAAATTATTTTTATAATCAAAATATCCAAACACAGCATCCCCAATACCAAAAAATTTTCCAGGCATTCTAGCTGCTTTCATAAATGTTTTATATCCCTGTGAGTTAGCAATTCTTCTAACTGCAGGATCTGCTTTAAATAATTCTAACGCACCCGCTGGACCTGATGACAACATGTTCTGTGCAAATTTATTTAATTGTGGGTTTTTAAAATCACCTCCTTTAATTTTTTCCATGGTTTTAGTTTTGTCTTTTTGGCTCATTTTTAAAGCAGCGTCATAAGCTGCTTTTCTATTTATTTCAAAAAAGTTTGCTTTTTTAATATTTTCTACTTCGTCTAATGGAGTTACTTTAAGGTCAGGATTATTCTTTACCATTTCTTCCGTAATAATGCTTTTATCTTTCCATTTATTTACAAAGTCTATAGTTTCTTTTTGAGACTTTCCTTTAAACTCATCGAACACATCAACCTTAAGTCTTTCACCTCCAAAAACACCACCATCACTTAAAGTTACTTGTTTAAAACCATCCGTTTGACTAGCTAATCGTGTAAGTGTTTTGTCTGTTTCATTTAAAAATTTTTTTAAGTCATCACCTTTTTTGGTTAACTTTCCGTATTCTTGTTTTTCATAAACTGCATGAATTTTATCGTCGATCATTCCTGGATCACCTAATAATTTATTAATCTCTGTTGGAGTGTATAATAAATTTTGAGGAGTAATTCTTCTACCCATCCAAAAATCATCTGCATGACCTAATTGAACACCGCTTCCTTTTTTACCAGCCCAACCACTATCTTTTACTCCTCCTGCTGCTTTCTCTGCAAGATATCTTTTCTTTGTATGATCATATACAGTTTTAATTGGAAATTTTTTCTTTGCATAATTAGTTGCAGAACCACTTCTTACTTGAGCTTCTAATATTGTATCAACTGCTTTTTCATTGTTTAATTTACTTATATCGTAAAACATTTGTCCATCTTTAGTAGTTTTAGGAAAATTAAAAACATCTGCAAAATTTGATGCTTGTCTATTCTCGCTTACATAAATATTTTTCTTTTTAGCTGCTTGAAGCATTTTTTTACCACTTACATAACCATCAGGTGGTGATACCTTTTTCTTTCGACTCATATTCTTCCATTTATCTGGACGGTTTTTATAATCGGTTAATTCTGTATTTGCTGCATCAAATGCCGCTTTATCACTGCCATAGTCCTTGGGATCAAAATAGTTAGTTACTTTAGGAGACATTGAACCTCCTCCATAAGTTATCATATATTTACCTTTATTAGCTCCTTGTAAAACTTTATATGGTTTATTGTAAGAAGCAGCGGATGCTTTTTCCGACGCTTTTTGCACAACTCTTCCTTTATTTTTTTTATCAAATATTTTTTTTAATTGTTTTTTAGTTCCAGTAAAAGTTTCTTCTATTCTATTTCCATTCTCATCTAACCCCATATAGAGTCTCATAGTATATGTGCCAGGAGGCATTTTTTTCCATCTGTTACCTTGTTCAAATTTTTTTGGTTTAATTATATTTTTAAATTTAACTGGACCTGCGTATTGAAACCCAATCCGTCCACCACCTGCTTTTCTATTTCTCTCTTCCCATTCCATAATAGCTTGAGTGTCCGTCATTGGTGGTATAGGTGCTTGAGATGCAGGGAACAAGGTTCCCGGACCAAACTTGTCGTTTATAGTTTTAATAATTTCATCAGTCTCGGCACTTGCCATTAACTGTGCTTTTCTTTTGTCTTCAAATTCTGTTTCTAAAGTATCCCAAGTTGCTTTAGCTTCTTCTGGTGTGGCATCGTCCTGTCGCATCCATGACTGAGCCATTGTATATTTGTCTACTCTCATTATTCACCTAACATTCCTGCAATACCACCCGATGCATAAGGATAGTCTCCTTGCGTTTCTGTTATGTAATCAATGCCTTGATCTTTTTCCATCTTAGCTCTAGTTTTTTTCTTTTTAATTCCTTCAACAATTTCTTTAATAGTTTGTTTTTCACCTGTTGCAAAAGTTTTAAGTTCTGATAAATCTGATGCAAGTTCTCCAACATTATCTGCTTCCTTGACACCAATGTCTATTGTAAAATCAACGTCCTCACCGAATGAATACGCTCTACCTTCAGGAACAGATTCTGCAGCTGTAAATTCATCTGCCGGTTTTGGATTGCCTTCATCAGCCATACCTCTGCCTGGTTTATAAACTAAATCTACTTGCTCACCTAATGCAGTCTTATCTCCAACAAATGAAAGTTCTACTTCACCACTATCTAATTTATAAACTACGTCTACTTTACCAGATGGTGTGTCCATTGTTTTACCAATTTGTCTTTCACCATAAGTAATGTTAGCGTCTTTTCCTTCTCTTAAAATTTTATTAACTAAAGGTTGGAACCATTCAGGTGCACCTGATTGATTGTTGACCACAACTTCATCAATTACTTTTTTAACTTCCGGTGCTGACTTACCGCCTAATAATTTTATTAAACCTGTTTTCATGGCCGCAATTCCAGCAGCTGTACCCCCTAAAAATTTTAAAAATCCTCTACGACCCATTCCTCCAAGCTTAAAAGGAATTCTATTATTGTCATCTTCACCTAATAAATAATTTAATCCTGTTGACGTTGTCATCTGTCCACCAGGTTGTAATACTCTTTGTCTTGATGCAAGTTCAGAAGATCCGTGAGCCGTGGATCCCATATCTGGGCCCTTTAACACCGGACCACCGTACTGAAATTTTTCTGGTTCTACATATTTAGTTAAAACATCATCTGTGTATTTTTTAAAAAAATCTACGTTCAATCCTTCACCGGTAATACGTTCAAATTTTTCACTAGCTTCGTCTAAATAATTATTTGGATGGTTGGCCCAACTTGTGCTTTTTCTTTGTCCCCACATGTTACGTTCGTGTGAGTCATACACAGTGTGAAAATCTCCAAATTCTTTTTGCGTATCCCATAACTCACTTTCATAAAGTTCATAAGTTTTATCATCAAGACCACCATCTTTTTTAGTGTCATCCCATTTATATTTTTTCTTAAAATGCTTTTCTAATTTGTTATCAATCATTGAGGAAATATCCATGTTGACACTTTTTACAGTGCCATAATTTTCTTTAAATTCTTTTGGAGAGTACGAATTAAGATGGTCTACATACTCATCAACAAATTCAAACTCCTCTTTACTTTTTGCTCCCAGTTTTTTACCATACTGCATTCCAGTAGCTTTATCTTTAGCTATACCAATTCCCCACTCATCAAAAACTTCTTTAACCCACTTAATTTCTTCATTGGTAAATTTTCTACCTCTCATCTTTTGAATAAACGCGGCTAACTCATTACGGTCCATTGTGTTTCTCATTTTTGGAGATATGCCGTGTATTTCATCGACCAAAGTCATTATACCTTTTAAACCGCCTTGAAGAGAACTATCTGATCCAACATCAGCGCCTTTTCGTTTAGCTAGTGTTTCTAATTTTTTTCCAGTAACTGGAGCGCCTTCTGTTGTTACAACATTAGATGGTATGTTTTTTTTCTTTCCACCAACTGTAAAATAATCTTGTAAGTTGTTAGCAAAGTTTGCTAACTCCATTTCATTCATTTGAGAAATATATTGAGCTTCATCTTCGAATATTTTTAACGCATCACTAAAAGTTTTTTTCTGGTCAACTAGTGAATTTATCAATTTTGGTTTAGTAGCTGTTGTTTGAGTTTTAGTAACTAATTGTTTAACTTTGTTAGGATCAATCTTCCCAGCCATTTTGCTGTAGTCGATTCCTGCCATTTTAAGCATTTCAATAATTTTAGTTACAAGATTTACTGCCATTAGTAGTACTCCATCTTCCTAGGTTCCGTTTTTTCATCTTCATAGTCTTCTGGATGGGGTAGGAAGCCTCCCTGCCTGAATCGCATAACAGCCATAGTCATAGAATCGACTAAATCGTCATGATCGCCAAAAGGAAACGATGCACATTCCTCGATTACCTCTTCTGCGAACTTTCTATCAGGGGCCCAAATTAAACCAGCCTCAAACAGCGGTGCGCAAGAATTGACTCTAACATGTTTATCATTTCCTTTGCTTGGTGTAAAGGTCATTACTGGAATATCCATTTGTCTAAGCTCATGGGTTAATGGAGTGCCTGACGCCTTCTGCTCAACGATGACCATGTCCGGATTCCAGTATTTGTACTGTTCTAGTGCCACTCTACGCAATTCTGGAAACTCATAACGATCTTTTAGTGAATCGAGCAAAATTAAATTCGGTTTTGCATCTTCATTTGGATAAAATACTCCCCAAGTTGTAATTGCACTAAAATCTGCAGTCTCTTTTTTCAAAAACGCAGTATCATAGCTTTGAATTATGTAATTACACGTTGGCATCCAATCTTTTGTCCATTTTTTCCACCATTCACGTTTAATTAGTGCCCCTTCTTCAGAAGTTGGTCTTTGCATCCACTGTGCATTCCATTTTCCGACAGGAAGTGTCGCTTTTACTTTTTCAAGTTCATCTAATTTCCAATATTGTGGCCAAACCGGACGCTTTTTAGATCCGTGGTCCATGATTGCTGGAAATTCGACCACTTCCCACTGATCACCCTTAACATCTTTTTGATTATTTAGTAAAATTCCTGTTAAATCCTTTTTGCTCCATCTGGTCATGACTAAAACGATCTTGGCCCCCGGTTGAAGACGCTGTCTAGGACCAGATGTGTACCATTCGTATGCATTTTCCATTGCTGTAGGGGACAATGCATCTTGTTCAGAGTGTGGATCGTCAATAATCAGTAAATCCGCACCTCTTCCAGTGATAGCTCCACCGACACCAGCAGCAAAATACTCACCACCTTGGGCAGTTTCCCAACGTCCTGCGGCCTGTGAATCTTCTCTTAAAGTTGTATCAAAAATTTTTGCATAATCTGGGCTATCAATTAGTGTCTTTGCCTTACGACCAAACCTAATAGCAAGTTCTCCAGTGTGCGTTGCTTGAATGATCTTTAATTTTGGAGTACGGCCCACCATCCATGCAGGTAGTAAGAAAGATGCAAACTCAGATTTAGTATGCCTAGGTGGCATGTTGACAATTAGTCTTGTAATTTTTCCTTCTGCAAGGTCATTAAACTTTTTAGCTATGACTCTATGGTGTGGTCCTTCAATGAACTCGGGCCACACAGCTTTGACGAAGGACATAAAATCCGTTCTTGCACGATTTTTTATTTTTTTCTCGGCTACCATTACTTGTAGCTGGAGAAGCTCTTTTCTAACGTCGGCAGGTAATTTACTTATATCTATATTATTTAAATTCATAAAAAATTTTTATAAAATTTTTTGCACCTTTTAAGTGTTGAATAAGTTTTTTACCACCATTAACTGTCTAAATCAAGCAATACAACCTAGAGTAGTGGGACCCCTTTTTATATTAAAGGGTATCGACTTTTATGAATTGAAGTTTTTTCGAATTGGGTTTGGTACCTCTATTGAATAAGAGATTAATGAGCCGTGGTACATGGGCGCGCGAAGCGCGCCCATGAATGGGACTAGTCTAACAGAACCATATATTCTTTTGTAAAGTGTCGAGAGAACCAGTCAAGACCTTGTCTAACTGTTTTATAATCTCCCAACATTTCAGAGCCAATGATTACATCATACACAGCAATAGCAAACGCTGGCAATGTGCATGACTCACCGCCAAATCTATTTCTTACTGTGTCCTCTGCTGTTGCATCTTCTGGTAATGCAACATCAAATGGAAGTTTGTATTCCTTGTTATTGTATTTAATTGTTTTCATTCTTATACTCCAGATTAAATGTTTTATTTACTTGATTCGCAACATAATTACTGCCCATCATAAAACCTAACCACAATAAACGTCTTTCCTCGTTAATGTGTCGGTTAATATACTCTATAACTTCCTCTTGTGTTTCAAAAGTAATTACAAAGTTATTTGTTTCTAGTTTTATACTCATATTATACCTTTCTGTTAATAGGATAATCCTATCATTATTCAGTATTATTGTCAACCCCTATTTTTTGTATATTTGTATAAGTATGCCCATAATCAGTTGTAATTTTTGCTTTCTCATATCCCTCGGTAAATCTTCGCTCGCGAATAAATGGAACAGGAATACCCATTTCAATAGCTGACATATTTTCATTGAGCCATTGATTTTTACAGCCTTGGCTACAAAAATATGTATCAGACCTATAATCGTATCTGTGCCACCTCTTATCTTCATTGTTACTAGTAGCTATTTCTGCATATGCATAGCGCCCACGAATTATGCCTTTAGATTTTAGAAATCTATCTGATGTTGGGTATGTATGGCAATTTGGTCCTTGGCAAAAATGTTTATTCGGCATTTTTTTTCTCCTGTTCTAATCTTTTTAATTGTCTGTAAAATCCACTATATTCTATAGCTAAATCTTCTCCATAAATTTCTAGCCATAATTTTTGTATATCTCTTGCTGTTAGCATTATTTATCTCCTTTCATTGTCCACGATACAGTTGCATTTCTAAAGTTATCTGCCTCAATATCAAAGTAAGTACAAATAGCTTTACCAGATTTATCTGTCCAATATCTGCAACCCTCAACCCATTTACCTAAACGCGTAATATGTTTTTTATGTTTGCCTGCGTAGTATGTTATTCTAAATGTTTTATTGTTTTCCATTGTCTTTTTCCTTTCTGTTATATGAGGGAGTTTATAGGAAAACTCCCTCAATGTCAATAGCTTAATTTAATTTATTTTTCCCTCACTTTCGTATTGCTTTCTAATCGCTATTTTTTGCTCTCTTGTCATGGTTGTATTCTTCATGCCTTTAATCATACTAGCCAAATTTTGGGGGTTGTAGATTGTTAAGCCTGTTGAATTACATCTTACAAGTTCTGCCTCGTCAATTTCAATGCCGAGTTCTTTCATCAACTCAACACCCTCGCTTAAATATCTGTAAGCCTTTAAGCCTGTTTTCATAGCTTGTTTTTGTTTCTCAATGCTATCAATCCATTTTTGATGACAAGTAATTACATTTGATTTTGCAAGTTTTAACATTTTAAATTGTTCAAACTCTTGTCTAGTACAGGCAATAGTTCTTGAACGACAATGTGATGTTCCAATAATATCTAAATAAAATTGACTATCAAACTCTCTTGTAATTCCAACTGAATTATCATTATCAGAATTATAACTTGAATATCTTGAATATCCTAGAGCCTTGTCATTTGCCTCAATGTGTTTAGTTTTATGTGGATTATCTTCCTTGCCATTTTGTTGTGCAAGTATATCTGGGTTGCAATCTTTTGCTTTTATTTCTTCTCTCTTATAAGCATAAGCAAATTGTTTTCCTGTTTCATCACTATACTCACTATTGCCACAACTACCAAATAAACCAAAATCAAAATGTTCAGATATATTTCTGTCGCTTTCATCTTCATCTTCTTCTAGTTTATCTTTTGCATAAGAGAAATAAAAGCATTTATCTTTTGCAACAACATCAAGCGGTTGTCCATACTTTGCTTTTAAACTTTTGCAAGTGTCAACATCTTCTTGTGGATATGCTCTTGATACAACTTCTTTTGCTCTATCAAAAACAAGTGGATATAATGCGTCAACTTTTTCTCTTGCGTCAAGATATGCCTCTCGCTCTTGCGTGTTTTCTGTTTCAGCATTATCAACATACCGATTTAAAATCTTATTTCTAAATTCAGTATTCATTCTTATTTTACTCATTGTTTTCCTTTCTATATTTTTATTTTGCATAAAGTTTAAATATCACTTGACAATAGGATAGTCAAGCATTATATTTGATTAATTAAATTCAGTTCCCAGAGATTAAGAAGAGCTCTCGCTGATATTTAATTGGGACAACTTCTGGTTGTGTTTTTGTGCACATGTAGGCACAATCAGAACTGTTCCCTGAGTCATTGGTCAGCGTGCCTAACTTTTCGCGGATGGTTGCAATTCTAGTTCACCACCGCGTACCGATACTAGATAACGGCGGAACAGGGCTAATGACTCTGGGAACAATTGTTGTACACTGCGGGATTTTAACCGCTATAGTATAGGTTGCAATGTACGTGCGACATGGCCACAAAGCTAGAATGAGTGCGCCCGCCTACACAGGACAACAACTGGTCACCCTGGTCCATTGGCCGACGGATGTAACGATTAGCTTCGTTGCCGACCACCGATGGACCTAAACAGTTTAGAATGATTCTAATTAACAAATGCAGTTTAGAATTATTCTAAGCTACAAGCGGCAAGCTTCAAGCTTGACAGTAGTTGTAGGATATGATAGGATAAAAACAGAAAGGAAAAACAAATATGAGTACAAGAAGTAATATAGCAATAGAAGATCCAAAGACAAAAAAGGTGAAAGTAATATATGTCCATAGCGATGGTTATCCATATGGCGTTGGTAAATGCCTTGTTGACAATTATAACAATCGTGAACTTGCAAAACTATTATTTGAACATGGCGACGCCAGCTATTTAGGTGATACCATTGATGAATGTAGTTTTTATAGTCGTGATTGGAAGAGAGACGAAGATGCAGCCCGAACATTCAGAGATGAGTGGATGTTCATGGATGCAATGAAAGGAGATGTATTTATAGAATATATTTATATCTTCAAAGATAATAGATGGTATGTATCAACTCAAAAACATACTAAAGTCAAAGATGGTTACGATCGCGGAACTTTGTTTTATTATACCGAGTTTGAGCCTATTATTACAAACAAAGAATATATTAAATACAAAGACAAACACGAGAAACACGCTGAAGTTAAGATGATCTCTAAAATTGGAGAACTTTTAAAGAGTAAAGGTTTTTCTGATGATGATGTTGTAGTCCAAGGTGGAAATGCCAAAAAAGCGAATTAAACACAACGACTTAACACACTATTTCTTGCGGCCGCATTCAGAGCTGCCGCAAGCTTACCTGGCCAGCTGTGAAGAGTTTTTTAAAAGTATTAAAATTAAATTTACATATTTGAAGCCACAAGCTTCAAGCAAGCAACAAGCGCTTGACAAGCGGCAAGCTACAAGCTATAGTAGGATAATAAAGGAGAAATAAATTATGCCATATTTTAGAGAAGAAGATAACAAAAGAAAACAAAACAGCTGGAGCAGCGAAGCGCATAGTGTTTTAGTTTTAGCAATACAAACAATTGACAAGCTGGGCGGGCGTCAAGAATTCCCGGAGCTTAGACAACGTTTAGATTTAATTTTAAATTCGGAGCATTGGAAGAAGAAATATTATGAAAACAGATGAAGCATTTAAAATAATAGGCGGCAGCCTGAGCAAGCCAAGCAAAATGCCAGGATGGTCAATAGGTCTACCAGCCAAGGAATGCAAAACAGGCTCCAAGCTCCGGCAGGTTAAAGGCAGTACCTGCTATGACTGTTATGCTCTTAAAGGTTGTTATGTTTTTAAAGTTGTACAAGACGCTCAGTACCGGAGACTGGCAGCTGTAAGCAGCCCGCAATGGGTTGAAGCTATGGCGCATTTAATTAATTCTAAAAAGCCGGATGTGTTTCGATGGCATGACAGCGGAGACGTCCAGGACTTAGAACATTTAAATAAAATTTATGAAGTATGCAAGCTCACGCCTTCTAAGCGTCACTGGCTCCCGACGCGTGAAGCATGGATCAAGGATCATGTATCACGAGCCCCGGACAATTTAATTATAAGATTTAGCATGCCAATGATTGACCAGCCCGCAGCTGGAAGCTGGCCCCACACTTCAACAGTTGTAACAGCCGGCGCAACATGCCCCAGCGCAAAGCAGGGCAATCAATGCTTAGATTGTAGAAATTGCTGGAATAAAGAAATAAAAAATATATCATACGGTCAACATTAAAATGTGGAGACACCCAAAATATTATAAAGAATTACGCAAGCTACGTAATAAACTGGATCAGGTAATTAGCAAGCAGCAAGCGACGGCTTCAAGCGAGCGTTCACCTGGTCCGGGCCTTGAAGTTCAGATTGTTTATCAGGATTTAACAGGGCTCAAACAACAAGCCACAAGCGACAAGCCTCAAGCAGGCGACAAGCCTCAAGCTAAACCAGAACCTAGTTCAGGTTCTTAAACATCAAGCGACAAGCCTCAAGCCCTTCACAACAGGCGGCAAGCTTCAAGCCCGAAGCAGCAAGCTCCCTGATCCGGTGTCCATGGTACATGGACCACGAAAAGGTTTTCGTGGGTAAAGGACCAAGGGCCTTTACCAAGATGAATGAGTTGTTAGGATGTTTCACGTGGAAGGCAATTTGATGGGGACTGAATCGAATCTTTTTACCTTTTGTAACTTTAAGTTCTACAGTAAAAAAGTGCCCAGAAGTATTATAGCCCAATAGATCAGGAGTGCCAAGTGAGCTAAGATTTTCAAGCCGAATCCATGATATTTCGGGTATAGATTTTTTAATTTCTTTATAGAATTTAGCCTCTGGGCCCATGTAATTTTCGAGGTAAGCATAACAGGCAATTACAGCACATTGTTACGCAATTTATCCGGAATAATAATTTTTCTATCTTGTTTTGTTTTTAAAACTAACCTGTGAGACTGGTGATTACCAGTGGCTCCTAAGATTGTTTGACTATTTTCGTGAACTTCCATGCGTTTGATTTCTTCTAGGAATCCATCTTTCTCCACAAAGATAACAGCATCACTCAAAGCATTACCTTGTCGACTTCCGTCCTTCTGTCCTTCTGTGAATTTGGATAGAAATTCCTGCAGGTCTCTTACTCTCATTTATTTTTTTCCGCAAGAAGTTTTTCAATTTCTTTTTTGTAAGTGGCTTTGTCATACTCAAGCTCTTGGATAATCCTAACTTGCTGTATTAATTTAGCACTTAGCTCGTCTATAATTTTTTTAGAACCATCTAATAAATTTTTAGTTTTAATCCAATCAGACTCTCTCTGTTTCCAATCCCATATTTCAGCTTTATGTTTATCAATTAAAAAAGCTAAATCTAAAGGACCTCTGTCTTCTTTAGGCTCATTACTAATCTTTGCATCATTTTCATAACTCATATCTTCTCCGTATTCCTTTATGTTGTTATATGTACGTTTATCTTTCATACACTTGACAATATAGGAGACTTACCTTAAATTGTCAATCATGGGATTACCAAAAAGATTGACAGAAATGCAAAAGAGATTTGCCGAATTTATAGTATTTGGTGGACCTGATGGACCAGTCTCTAAGACTGAAGCGGCAATACTAGCTGGCTACTCACCCAAGAGAGCAGCACAAGAAGGATCAGAACTAACTAATCCACGACAATCACCACTTGTTGTGGAATATGTTGGTAAACTACACGACGAGAGATTACAAAAACACCAAGTCACATACGAGAGACATGTAGCTGAACTAGACAGAATTAAACAGGCAGCCCTTAAGAAATCAAGTTTCTCTTCTGCTGTAAACGCTGAAGTAGCACGAGGCAAGGCAGCAGGACTATACATAGACAGAAAAATAATAAAAACTGGGAAATTAGAAGACATGTCAGAACAGGAATTAGAAAACAAAATGAAACAGATACTAGACGACTACGCACCTCTTTTAAATGCAAAGACTGTTGAAGGTGAAGCAATTGAGGAGCCTACAGTTTCTGAATCTTCCGAACAACCGAAGTTGGAATCATCGTCCGATCCCCAAAAGTAATACCATCATCATCTCTATCGAAAGAAGCAAATAATTTAATTGAATCCTTATCTTTAGAATATAACCAACCTTCGTTGACTGGATAACTTAATCTCATCTTGTCAAATTCTTTATCGCTAGCCCAGCCCGAGTCACTTAAGATATCAATCCACTCCACCCGGACTTTAGGAAAAGGTATTTCGGGAGTTGTATGAGTTGCGATTTGTTTTCTTCTCTTCTTAGGCATAGCCCTGTATATCACCCCTATAAGAGATATACCAGATATTTAGGTAACCAAAAAACCAAAAACTTTTTCCCACCGGGATAGAGCACCTGTGACATAAGTGTACAACTGACAATATTTTTTGTCAAAAAAATATTTTTTGTCATACTTTTTGTCAACTATTATTGTTGTATACCAACGATAATCGTTCAAAATGACAAAAAGACAGTTTTTTTAGCTTTATTTTTTTTTTTTTAAAATAAAAATTATCTGTGACATCTCTATACTGTCAGCCGGACTACAGAATCTGCTGTCCTGCCTTAATTTTGCCATAATGTAGCTCCATTACCGCCATCTTTTCCTCAGCTTGCGACAACTTGTCCAGTAATTTATCCACTTCAGCTGTGATGTCTGGGTGCTCAGGAATAATTATTTCCTGCTCACTGTAGCATCTGATCTTGTACTTTGCGTCCTCAATCTCTGCTTGATATCTAGCCTCTAGTGTATTACGTAGTTTTTGGTTCATTAAAGTCCTCCTCTTTCATTTTTACGTTTGCTTGTTCTTTCTCATCGAACTTTAGTTCATGATACATGTCCAATCGTTTAAGCCATTTGTGTTTCCACTGCTTTAAAACAGAGTCCTGTATCTTGAATTCTTGATAATATAAGTCAGGAGTGCATACCATTATGACTCCTTGTCTAATTGTGCTCTTGTGTGTGTAGTCATGCGCCAGTGCATATGCCGCAATCTGTAAAAAATAATCTTCAATCCATTCTTCTTTCTTAGGTCTGTTGGCTTGCTTGAAGTCTACAATAGTCTCCATATCATTGTGTAAACATACCAAGTCAGTAGAGCCAGCATATAACCCAGGATAATGTAACATAATTTCTGAACCATAGACTTCTTCGATAGGCGTAAAACCAACTTCAATAATTTTTTCGGCCATGGGCTTCGCCTCCTGTCCGATGCTTGTAAGATCATCGTAGCCAACTCCTGAGACATGAGACTCAATGAATTTGTGCATGGATGTTCCCCGTTTAGAACTATGATTCTTGATTCGTTCTGCTTGTTCTTCTCCAACTTTGGCCTTCCATTTCTTTAAAAATTCTGTGTTTTTTGTAGCGCCTAATATAGTAGTCACTGAAGGAAGTCTAGAATTATCTATGTCATAAACCCTGGTCCCAGTTCCATGGTCCGTGATCTGTTTTCCTTGTATATACTTGTATTTATTATTTATTTTCATGTTTTAGAAATATTATTTAATTTAGCAGAATCGTGTATGTTACCTGAGACACTAACCCTGACACAATCAGATTTATAAGGACTCACCCAATGTTTTAACCATGCAGGAAAAATAAACATATCCCCTTTTTCTGGAAAGTGAGACATGTTAGTCATACATCCACGTGGACCTTCACCCCACATCATTTGTATACCTCCGGGTCCACAGCTATTCCCTTTATAAGCTTTGTTCTCTTTCTTTAATTCCTCCGGAATAGATAAATATATTATAAAAGATAAAGCTCCATCGTGATCGTGTGGTGGATTAAAATCATATTGTCTTTGATAGTTTATCCACATAGCAGACATAAAATACTCTGGTTTCTTTTCATGTTTTTTATTCTGAAATCTTTCAAAAACATTATCATAAGCACCCAAGTAAGGAGCGAGATATGGAAGAAGTTTATTTTTAGACTCGGTTGTAAATCCAAGTTCCGTGTGCAGTTGTCCGGCTAGCTGTTTACTAAAATCTCCACTCGCTAGTTTAGCTTCAGATTCCAGTATCTGTTGGAAATTATCTTTAATTTTAAACTTAACTACACAGGGCCCCCAATTATATAAGGTGACCTGTAGGTTCTCAGGTTGAGATTCTTTCTTCTGTAATTCATCAATCATCTTATGATGATTCTTTATATCTTCTTCAGTCATCATTAAAAACCATTCCTATCCGCTATTTCTTTTAATAGCTCATCATCTTTTTCAACATCTTCTTGTTTGACTTCTTTTTTAAAAGGATCGTCTACCTTTTTCTTAAAAATTTTATCAAAATTTTTTCGGTAGGTGTCATTACTTACTCTTGTTTTTCCATCCCACTTAAAACCTTTTTTAACTACCATGTAAATTCCAATCAAACTTTCTAGTTTTTCTTTCAAGTTCTAAATCAATTACATTGTCGCCTAAATTTTTAGCATAAGGTTCATAGTGATCTATTACTTGTTCAACTTTATGTAATTTATTTTTAATGTGAGGCCAGACAGCTACACAAATTTCTAGACAATCTCTATGGGATACTCTCCATCGCCATTGTCTCTTCTTTCCTTCTTTAACTTTACGTTCTCCAAAGGAACCCACCTTAAATGTATCGTGGCACCATTTCACAGTATCTTTAGCAGTCATGGCTATCTCTAGTCTTATAACCCAAACATTGTGAACTGGTTTACCCGGTCTAGTGTTTCTCTTTTGTTTAGTTTGTTTATAATAGATAGAACCTTCGCCATCTATTAAACCAGCTAAATATGCAACATCATTTTCCGTCATAAACAATCCTTGCTGCCGTGGTCCATGGATTGAGATCTATGTTTCTAGTGCAACTTGACATCATCATCTGCATTAATATCAGCAGTGTTATCAGACTCATAAGTTTTGGGCTGATGAACATAATATTCTCCTTCCGAATCGCAGTCCCAGCACTGATGGATAGATTCTCCTTCTTCAGTGCCCACCTTTAAATATCCATTACCCTTACAGGTAGGACAAAACATTAATTTAGTATTAATCTTTTTTAATTTTGCCATTTAACTTCTTCGCTTTCTCATTTGCAATCTGTTCGATTGTTTTAGATATTGATAGTTTTGCATCAGGCAATAATACCTTCGACAATTGTATCAAAGTCTTGTATGTTTCATGTGTTAACGAAACATTTCTATATTTAGTTATATCAGTCATTGTGTCCTTTCATTTATTTCTGATGATTATATAGGATTGATTAAGGATTTGTCAAGATGAAATTTATATTAATTTTATATATGTGTTCAATGAATACTGGAGCATGCCTACCCCCATACGAATGGCCGGTTCAGTTTAAAGATGCGTATGAATGTAGTATTGCAGGCTACGAAGAGGCTGCTAGAAAGCTTAAAGAGATTGGACCAGTTGAAGTTAATAAACATAAAATATCTATAACTTTTTCATGTGCTGGAATTCAAGAGACTTGACAATTGTGGCAAGATTGTGTTAAGGTGTTATTATTCTCACCACAATAACCTATCACTCTATTCCCTCTTGTGATAGGTTTTATTTTTTCATTTTAGTTTGGGTAATGCGGCCATTGTCATCTATCCACAACTCAAAGATGTTTCCTTTACCATCTATGTAGTACCCGTGTAATGTTTTTTTCTTTTTCATAATTCATTCGGCCCCTACGTTTTCCGTGCACGTACTAACGTAGAAGGCGCCGCTTTCGTTGCTAGGTTTCCCATCATCGCGAACGTACAGTGGAACGCAGTTACTGCAGAACTTGGACGCCTACTAACGGTCTTATAAATTCTATTTCCAAATACACCCAAAAAAATCACCACTACCATCGTTCATCATATGAGCGTTGATAGGATCGGGAGCATAGGTGCTCAATTTTATTCTTAATATATCACACAAATCAGCATACTTAACTGTATCTTTAAACAGTTTTAGGTTTGCTAACATCTCTTCTGTCACTGGGACTAGATGATACATTCCGTCTGTTAGAATTATCATGTCCATCAGCTTTTGTAATCATTTACTTTCTTTCCATTTGCTATAATCTTTTTAGCACCATGAGCATGAACATTAATTTTTGCATAAGGTTTCCATGCCTCACACACTAAATTTAATTCAATTAATAAATTAGACCACTGTTTAGGTGTTATATTATTACTTGTTAATATTACTTTTTTCTCTTTCATATATCCTATATAGGATATCTAGGGATTAATGTCAATGCCCTTTTTTTCTTTTTTTCTTTTGTCTTTTTTCGCTTTTATTTAAGTTCTTTTTATGACGACCTGGCCGTTTTCTGGGCTTCTGTTTATGATATAGGTTGACTCCAAATTGGGACTTCTTTGCCATTACACCCATTCTTTAACATAAGGCTTAGTTCCTGCTGGAGGATTCAAAGCTGGTAGATAACTTATCTTACCATTAATATGTTGGTGTAAATCAGAACCACAAGATAAACATCTATAGAATTCCCGGGTAACGCCTACTAACATTGTGATTTGGTCACACGTCGGACACTTCCCATTCACAATCTCTGCTTGAAATTTTATTGTTTGATCGTTCATATTTCTTTTTATTTTTTATCACACGCTGGTGATAACGTCCATCACTTAATTCTTCAGCCATTGGGTTTTGCTTATTTCTAGGCCTGTTTTTCTTAAGAAAAAATGCGTATGCTTTTTTATTCAAGGATTAATTTTCTAATAGTCACAGAACCATCAATATTTTTTTCTAGTTCTGCTTTAGATTTTAAACATCTGTGCTGTATGCCTGGAGAATAGTCACGTTCCGCGTGTCTTTTTCTACGTAAACATTGAGCCATTCCTTCGGGCTGTATTCTATGCTCTATAATTTCATTGTTCATTATAAGTAATAGAGCAACTACAACTTCTGTCCAAGTTCCTGTCATTGATGACCTCCATTGCCGTTAGTATACTTCATCTCTCTAGATGCGTCTTTTAATTTTTCAATATCAGTTAAAACTTTGTCCATTTGTTTTGTTAAAAATTCTATGTTTACTTTGTTTAAAGCCATTGATTCTATGTGCTTGTTCAACTTATCGGTGGTCTTGTAAAGATCCTCGATCATCATAAATTGTTCTGAGTCAGCCGGAAGCGAGCCTACAGTTGCCCCCTCGGCCACTTGATACGGAATTCCGTATTTTCGACCACATCGGTTTCCATTAATTTTAGAGTTGTCTCCATCCGATTCTGAGACTCTATTATTCCAAAGTAAGCCCACGTTCCAATCGCGACCATCGCGATCAACGAGGCTACCGTTTTCATCGGCATCTGTACAGCGACTTCTTCGCCAAGATTGAGTGGTTTATCTTTAGCCATTAGTTATAACTATACCCACTTGAAGTATTGCCCCCTCGTTCTAAAGCTTTAAATAATTGTTCGTGTTGTTCCATAATCTCTTCATCAGAGTCTGCCATTTCAGCAAGTTTTTCTTCTGTTAATCTTAGTTGAAGTTCTAATTGTTCAATTTTATTATCATGAACCGCCTGTATAGTAGAAAGTTCAAAAGTCCTAGATAGACTCCATCCTCCTAATGCAATTAGGAGTCCAACTAACATTGTTAAAATTTTTTCCATCATTATTTTTGCACTATACTTGGTTTTTTATCTTCTTTCAATGATGGATTCTGTACCGGCGCTGCGAAAAAAGTTAATAAACACAGTAAAATTATTATAATTGCTGTGAATGTATAATTCATAACAACCTCCCATTATTTTTTCTTTTCCTCAATGTTGTAAAAGAACTTATCAGTATCTTCTGTTTTCCATTTACCGCTATCTTCTACATTCCAATCTGAAGTCTGAACCTTCCAATCTGGAATTTCATCTCTTACCGTAAAAGAAGAGATATTCCATATTAATCTATTGTTAGGTTGAGCTGCATAGTTGCCATCCTCTAATGCAATTATGTGTGCGCACTTGTGTTCGTGCGGAACTTCTGAATGATCAGAATTTAATATATTAGCATCTGGGTGTCCCCAGTCAACTGTGAATAAGTAGGAGCCATGATACCACTTTTTATCTTTACCAAAATATTTTCCAGAGGTGCCTTCTAAGAGATCATAAGAAGTGACAGCAGGATAATAACTAAAACAATTCCATAACTCCAATTCATCAAGTCTACGTTTAGGAACTTCGCTTTCTTTAAATCCTCTTTGTATGAATGCAGAGATTGGTAGGCGGTAGAAGACTGCACCGTTTTCCATAATTGCGTGGAACAAAATCGGGCGACCAGTAATCGAAGCCAAACCGAAGATAATACAATCTTCAACTTCGCCATGATGATCTTTAAGATCATAGAGATACTCCCTCCTGATCTGTGCATACGTCACAGGAATGTTTGCATTCAGATATGCCATGAGACATTATAATATGATTGCGCCAATAACTAATCCAGCTACAAAACAAACGATTTCTCTTCTGTTATGTAATTGCCAAATCATTACTTGATCTATGTATTTTTTTATCATAGTTTCCTCCTCTATTTTATTGTACCCCAATTAGGTCCCGATTCATAGTCTACTTTGTTGGGAACTTCAAGTGTTACTGCATGTTCCATAATCTCTTTTATTTTATTTGAATTATTATTAACTGATACATCTAATTCATCATGCACTTGTATATGGGGAATGATTCCTTCTTTATGTAATTCAATCATAGCTTTCTTTGTCATGTCCGCTGCCGATCCTTGTATTAATCTGTTTAAAGCTTTATATGTATAAGCACGTTTAATCCCTGGTCCGTGTTCCAAGAGCGCTGCATCATGAGGCAATGCTTTATGTATACCGAATTGATTAGGCTCCCACAAATGAAACCTACACAGTCTTCCAAGTAATGTTCTAATCTTCCCAGCGTTCTGTGCTCTGCTCATTACATTGTCCATAAGTTTTTTAACAAAGGGTACCTTGTCATGATACTGTCTAAATAAATCTTCTGCTTTATCTTTAGACACACCGAGTTCTGCTTGTAATTTATTTTTTCCCATACCATAGAACAGGCCAAGATTTATAGTCTTAGCCTGTGATCTAGGTATCTCTGCCATGTCAGCGACGATCGTATGAAAGTCGGCATCCCCCTCGCGGTAGGCTTCCAATACTTCGTCCACTCCATAGAGATTCTGTAAAGCTGCATAATGTACTACCAACCTAGGCTCTTGCTGAGAATAGTCAAAACAACCCCATGTATGGCCTTCCTCGGGTATAAATAATGACCTAATCCGTGGTCCAAGTTCCTTGTTTCTAGCAGGAATTTGCTGGAGATTTGGGTTTGAATAACTAAATCTCCCGGTTACTGTACCCCCATTATCGGATCTAAGTTGGTTAATTTCAGCATGAATTCTTCCTTTATGAGAATGTTTTAATATGGTATCAATGAATGTGGTATGGGCTTTGTTTATTTCACGGGCCTGGGCAATTAGTTTCACTGTCGGGTGGGGGTGATTCTGCAAAAAGTTTTTAGTAAATGATGGAGAATTTGTTTTATCGGTGCGGTCATATGGTAGGGAGAGTTTTTGAAAAACTTGCTCAATACTCCTTGCTGCCCATATTTTAACGTCTACTTGTGTTTCTTTTTTTACTTTGTGTAGGAATTCTTTTTCTTGTTCAACTAACTCTTGCTTTAATTTTTGAGCAGCTTGAACGTCTACACGCACTCCTAAAAATCTCATATCAACGAGGCAAGGAAATAGTTCGGTCTCTAAATCAAAAATAGATTGTATATCTTGGTGTAAAATTTCTTTCTTAAGTTCTTGCCAAAGGGCTAAAGTTATCTCAGCATCTTTTTCTGCATACTCGCCAACATAAATGGCAGGTAGTTTATACATTTCTGCCTTGGCGTCAACCCCCCAGGACTTGGCTGCTTCATATAAATTTGTTTCACTTTTTGTTTTTCCAGTGTATCGTTTAGCACAGTTGTTTAGGTCATAGCGCATTTGATTTTCATCAACCACGGCCGATGCAATCATCGTGTCAACTATTTTACCGTTAATACTTAAACCTGTTGCGCGTATAAAGCACACGTCATACATGGCGTTATGAAATATTTTTGTAGCGTCTGTGTTAAGGACTGCTTGAAACCATTTTAAAACTTTTTTTCTATCCATGTTACCACCACCTTCGTGAGCTATTGGATAATAACCCGACCAATCATGTACAGCTACTGCTATACCAACCATTTCTCCTCTACCAGTCACTGAACCTGATCCCATTTTAATTAGTTCTGGATCTTTTGTTTCTAAATCAATTGCTATCTCTTCATATTTAGATAAATCTGGAAAGTCTTGTGGCGGTGTCCACTCTACTTGTGGTGCAAATAAAGGTTTTTGTATCATGTATTTTTCTCCTCATAGTCTTTATATTCTTTTATTAATTTTTCTGAAGGGTGCCACACATCAACAGCACAATGACAGTTGGGACATGATAAGTTACTAACAATATCATAATCTTCGTTATCTTCCGTGTCGTGATCTCCACCCCATATTAATTCTGTATTACAATGCCAACAGTTCATTTAATTATTCCCCATGTGTTAGGTTTGTCTTCTGGTTTATTTTCTTTTGGTTCTTCTATTTCTTTATAATCTCTTTCAAGTATCATTTCTAAAAAGTGTATGGCTTTTAATATATCTTCCTTCTTTCCTTTCAGTCTGTGACGACATATATATTTTATAGCGCATCCTTCCGGAAAAAGCAATTCATTCTCTACTACAAACTTGCTGGGTTGGATTTTAAAATTTTGATAGTGACTCCCGCCGTGTTGTTTATCCCAAACACTCATAGATTTCCTAACTGAAAACTTTTATAATCATCCTTGGGTTGGATAACATGTAAATTTTCTTTTGCTCTGGTTGCACCTACATAAAATAATCTGTTCTCATCGTCCGGATTTTTTTCGTAAGCTTTGTTTGTATTGTGTGTAAGGTCTGTAAGTAAAACTACGTTTTGTTTTTCACCACCTTTTACACTGTGTATAGTTGATAAATGTATACGAGGATTTTCTTTCAAACTTTCTCCATTTCTTCTCATAGCTCTTATATACTCTTTTCTATCGTTTGAACAGTCATCAAATGCTTCAAACCAATCTGTCTTTACTTGAAGACCATAGTCTTTAATTAATTGATCTAGTCCATAATAAGATTCTTTAACCATTCCTTTCATTTTTTTCTTATGCCAATGACTTGGACCCATATACTTAGCAATACTTTCTAATTGTCTATAGCTCAATAGGTGTCCTTTTAATAAATTATGCCAATCAATAGCTGCTTCTTGAATATCTTTTTCAAAAGATTTTTTAAATTTATTTTCAAAATATAAACCCCTGGTCTTTAAAGTCTCCTCTATTGCATCCAGCATGTGCCTAGTTCTTGTTAAAACCATCCACTCACCGGTTCTTAAATCAACATCTTCAAAGGATTCATACATATTTACAGATCCTTCAACAGTCTTTGGTCTCCATTCTTTATGTATTCTATTAGAGACTCGTTCTATAATTTTCATAGCAAAGTCATGAACACTTCTAGGTATACGCATTGATTGAGTTAGGTGTAAAAGTTTACCAGTTTGTGTAATGAATCTATCTACATCTGCACCAGCCCATCTAAATATTGCCTGATCATCATCACCAGCTATAAAAGAATCCTGAGTATTAAAGTGATTAACCATATCCCATTGCATACGAGATAAGTCTTGTGCCTCATCTATAAACACAACATCAAATTTAGGAGATTTATCAGACTTAACAAAGTCTAGAATCATGTCATTAAAATCTATTAGACCATATTCCTTTTTGTATCTATCTAGTTCATTGGCAATGATAGTTAGTTTATCATATTCTACATCTTGGTTGTGTTCTCCAAGATTAAATTGTTGGTCTACTGTAATGTTTCTAAGTTTAGCTAAGTTAATAATTCTAAGGTAATCACTTTTAGTAGTAAATAATCCTGTCTCTTCTTCATCGTAGTCATTATAATCTAATGGTAAATTTATTTTTTTACCTAAATCTTCATAGTGTCTACGTTGCATAACATTTTCTTTATTAATACCGAGTCTTTTAAATGCTAATGAATGTAGTGTTCTAAAATATGGAAGATCATCTTCAGATAAATTAAATTTATTCATAGCTCTATCCTTTGCTTCGTTAGCCGCTTTCCTAGTAAAAGCAAAATAACCTACTTTATCTGGATCAGTTTCTTTTAAGTAATCATCTACTTTATTTAAAAGTGTGTGAGTCTTTCCAGTTCCTGGAGGTCCTAATACTATTGTTTTCATTAAAATGGATCGTCCTCTTTTAATTTTTTCTGTGTGTAATTTTGTTCTGGTCTTTCAAATGCATTTACTATCATAACACTAGGTCTCTTCTTACCTATAGTAAGTCTATCATCTTTACATTCACAATGTTCTTTCAACATTTGTTGAGTTGGTTGGGCTTTCTCTCCCCATTTTTTTCTTTGTAAGTATCCATGAAAAAATTTACTAAATATAAAATAATGTTTTCCTTCACTGGTCCAAACATTACCACGTAAAATATCTTCTTTTGTTGTAGACTTAGCTGTCCTATTAGAACAAAACTCTTCTAAATGATCTTGTAATTGATCTAAGATAGAAGAGCCTTGCGGAGCTTTAACTATTTCAACACCTGCCAATAATAAATCTACATACTTATCAAATTCGTTTGGTTTAATTCTTGGTGGTTTTTTATTTATTTGTTTTGTTACAGTTCTTCTGAATAATCTTTGGTCTATTAAACAATCTATATTGTCTAACTTAACTCGCTCCCCATCAACATTAACCCAATAGTATGGCTCATCTAATTCTACTTTTTGTAAATCATTTAGTTCTGGAAATACGGATTCACCACCAATACCAAATTCTCTAGCTTTACATAATTTTTTATCACAGTGATTACACATGGGTTCTTCATTACATTTAAAACCTAGATCTTTTTTACTATGAAATTTTATTTTATCTTGAATAGTCTTGTCGTCTAGTGGTGGATCAAAATAATTATAATTAAATTTATTAATTCTGTTAGGCCAATCTTCTGGCCATTTTCTTTTTGCGTATTGAATATATTGATAGATAACTCTATCTCTTCCATCTTTTAATTTAGTTTGTGTTAATGATTCTATACATGGGGGACCATCGCTAAATTCAGATTCTGGTCTTTTAATTTCTAATCTTTCTAGTTGTTCCGGTGTTAATCTATTTCTTTCGTAAGAGTCGTAGAAGCTTTGCATCGATGCGGCCTCTCCGTTCTCCTGAAAGGCGTACCTCGTGGTATCATCTCCATTAAAATAGGGAAGGTTAAGAAAGTTTCCTGTATCCTCTTCTGATTTTAATTCTACTTGTTTTGGAAATACTTCTGATCCCCCATAACCTAATACTGCACTAACAGATAAAAGTTTGTCTCTCATTAGTTTAGCGGTTACAGGTACAGTGGTAAAACAAAATACGTGTGCACCACCAGATTTAGATCTAAATACTATTAGTGGTAAATTTAATAATTTAATTTTGTTAATTAATTTTGGATGATCAAATCCTGCGTATGAATCTATATCAATACATCCCCATACACATTTGTTATCATCATTAATTGGAATAATTCCTAAACTTGGTTCTGTTCCTTGTAAGTGTTTAAGCCACATATCTTCTGTGACTGGTTCTCTTTTAACAAAAGATTTTCCTTTAATCTTCTCTCCGTCCGCACCTTTCTTGTCTATAAAAGTGACACCGTGCGCACGTTCTAATCCATTAAAAATACTTTTAAAATTTTCTACCGACATAAAATTTTAACAGGCGGTTCCACGCTAGCTTCCCCGCCTGCTCCTAGGAATTAGTATGGAGTATCCTGTTTGTCTTCGCTGTTTCCATGCTTGACTTGCACTTCGCCTTTGCCTAATCTTTCAGCAAAACCTTTTGCAATTTCATACACAGATTTATCTTCAACGGGACCTACTTTAGACACTTCCCATCCAAACCATGTTCCTTTGTCATTTGACATTTGAACAGTCTTTAGATTATAAATGTGGCTGTAAGTTGGCGGTGTGAATAAACCGTTCTTACCTGGCATCTTAATCCCCATCATAATTGAATTCCACTTACGACTAATTTTTAATTGAGTCGCTTTCATAGAAATCAAAGCTGTTTGTGGACTATTACCTAAGACTACTACAAAATGATTTGCAGTGTTCTCAAGATAATTACCATTTGGTAGACGATCTTTAAAAGATTTGTCTCTAGTAGTTGTACTCACAATGTCACTATCGGCATTGTGAATTGCTACTGGAGCACCTTTGCCCTCACCTCTGTCTTGCCATTCTACATATTTTCTTTCATAGAATACCGGCAATACATCTATTCCTTTAGCACCATCAAAAACTTCGTTTGTGACAGTATTGAGAATCATGCCAGGTTCTGCACCTTCAACATATTTCCCATCTCTCTTATTAACTTCAGGAGATAGTTGTCCTAAGACTTTCAGAAATGGTAATGCAAGATCCTCTTGCGTCATATTCTGCGAGCCAGCATTTGCATCAGCTTCGAATAAATTCGTAGACAATGCACCTGCATTTTCTTTTTTTGCTACTTCGTTCATGTTTATTGTTTCCTTTTTATTGTTGTTTTATTTCCAACGAACACGTTGAAAATTTCCGTTGGCATTTCTTTACCTGCCTC
>VTLG01011306.1_pt1 | contig 26689 bp, 32 predicted proteins | sample 4694571 | NCBI WGS metagenome assembly VTLG01 (sample SAMN12604809, study PRJNA352737) | marine metagenome | biome: ENVO:00000447; feature: ENVO:00000209|ENVO:00000569|ENVO:01000036; material: ENVO:00002151; isolation source: viral sequences binned using virsorter ...
AAGATTATTGGTTGCCTAGAAGGGAAGGTGGTCGCGGTACGCAAATAGAAACACTTCCTGGAGGTACTAATCTCGGAGAATTAGAAGATATAGAATATTTCCAAAAGAAATTATACAAGAGTCTCAATGTCCCTGTAGCCCGCCTACAAGAGGATACTGGGTTTTCTTTAGGTAGAGAGACTGAAATAACTCGAGATGAGTTGAAATTTTCAAAATTTATTATAAGATTACGTTCAAGATTTAATGATTTTTTTAATCAGTTAATAAGATCACATTTACTGTTAAAAGGTGTTATATCAGAAGAGGACTGGGAAAAAGAAAAATCCTTTGTTAGATATACCTATGCAGAAGATTCTTATTATAGGGAAATAAAACAGCAAGAAATTATGGCTGGTAGGTTAGAAATGGTATCTAATTTATCTGATCACATTGGTAAACTCTTTTCTATAGAATATGTTAGGAGAGAAGTCCTAAGGCAAAATGATGAAGAAAGAGATCTTATGGACAAAGAAATTTCCAAGGAAAGAGGTGATGGAAAATACGGTGCTATGGAAGAGTTTGATCCAAATGATGCTATCTTGCAATTAACTGATGAAGAAAATAAATTTGAATCTGATGAAAAATTGACAGAAGCTATGGTTACATTTTACAAGACTATGTCTAATGGAAATGGACATGGTTCTGATGTAAAATTGTTGGAGGAAGATTAAGATGTTAAATATTAGTAAATTAGATTTTTCTTCCGTTTTAGCTACAGTTTTAAGTTATACAAAAAAAGAATTAGAAAATTTTGAAAAACGTGTTTATGAAAATATCCAAAAGAAAACTCAGTATTTAACTGAAATTCAGAGGGGTCCAATGGGACCTCCTGGACCTCCTGGACCAACTAATGGTCCACAGGGAGAACAAGGTCCTATCGGCCCGCGAGGGTTACAGGGAGAAATTGGTCCACAGGGCGATCTCGGACCTCAAGGAGTTCCAGGAATACAAGGTGTTCAAGGCGAACAAGGACTGACAGGACTACAAGGACCAAAAGGTAATGTCGGTTTACAAGGGATCCCAGGCCCTCCTGGCCCTATTGGACCTCCAGGCCCTCGTTTCGAGTTACAAGAAAAAACAGTTACTGATTTAAAAAGAGAAGTTCTTGCTCATGTTTCTAAAATGTTTGTTAAAAACAACTATTTCGCAGCAAATTCTGCTGGAAGTGGTGAAGTAAATGTTAGAGGGTTAGATGACGTAAATTTTCCTGGAAATACTGTAATGACTCTAACTACTAATCCATCAACATTTTTAAGAGATAAAATAACGGGGTTGACTACGGGAGTTTCTGGACTTATTAGTAGAAGACAATCAGATATAGTTTATGAAATTGATACTAGTAGTATAACTTCCACTATCCCAGGAACTACAGCTTTTTCTGATGGGGAAACAGTTACAGATTCATATGGTGTAACTGGTGTTATTCAATCTGTCACTGGTTCTGGGAGTGTAAATGAAAATGTTTTAAGGTGGAATTCAACAGATAGAAATTTTGAATTTATTGGAACTATCAATGATGTAGATGGAGGTATATTTGTCTAATGGAAAAGTTAATACAAGCTATAAAAAATAATGTTCCAGTAGAAGTGGGTAATATTGTCGGTAAAGAATTATCCAAAAGAGCTGGAATTTTAGTAGATAAACGTAAAAAGGAAATTGCACTTTCATTATTTAGTGATGAAGAAACTGAAGAAAGTAATATAAACAGTGGAGATTCTGGTGAAGAATCTGAATTTATAGATAAAATTCAAGGTATCGAAGAAAATACAAAAGTTGATTTTAAAGATAGTTCTTGGATAGTAGTAGATAAGAAAGTTGCAGAAAAATTTATAAGTTTATATGAATCTGCTTCTGATATTAATAAGGAACGATTGCTTCATATTGCTTCAAAAAGTAAACGTGGATTTTTAAAAGTTATCAAACTCATAAGGTAGGTAAAAAATGGCTGCAGTAACTCCTTTATCCGATGGTTTAAACCTTGGCGGAGAAGCGGTCTGTATTCTAGAAAACGGAGATTCTATTGATATATCCGCTCTAGCTGGTGCTGGAGGGAGTGAAAAGGTTAAAATAGTTTCGATGCACTGGACTACAGATGCTTCAGGAATGGTCGTCACTTACGGAGATGCGACCGCTAATAATGATAATACCCTTCAATTATATGGTGGGGGAACTTGGTCAAGGTATAACGGTTTTGATGGAATTATCTCTGATGCCGATATTTCCGTAGCAGGAAATGGGACTATTATTATAACAGTTAAGAAAATTGAAGGTTATGCTCATAGAACTGATTATAAGGCGGTGGAGTGATTAATATGAAATTAATAACGGAAAATATAGATTCTATTGATGTTATTGTCGAAGGTAAAGGTAATTCAAAAAATCTTTATATAGAAGGGGTTTTTTTACAGTCTGAGACAAAAAACAAAAATGGAAGAGTTTATCCTAAAGAAATTCTTGAAAAAGAAGTAGAACGTTATAAAAAACAATATATAGATACTAATAGGGCTTTCGGTGAATTAGGTCATCCAGAAGGTCCAACTATAAATTTAGAACGTGTCTCACATTTAGTCACAGAATTAAAATCTCAAGGAAACAATTTTACTGGAAAAGCTAAAATAATGACTTCTACCCCATATGGTAAAATTGTTGAAAGTTTATTGGATGAAGGTGCACAATTAGGTGTTTCTTCAAGAGGTATGGGTAGTCTAAAACAAGATAAATCCGGGACTGATGTTGTTCAGGATGATTTTTATTTAGCTACGGCTGCCGATATTGTTGCGGATCCTTCTGCTCCTAAAGCTTTTGTTCAAGGTATTATGGAAGGTAAGGAGTGGATATGGGAAAGTGGAGTTCTTAAAGAGAAGGATATTGAAGAACTTAAAATTCTTTTAGATAAGAAAAAAAGTATTAGGGAAGACGTTGCTTTGACTGCGTTTGAATCGTTCTTCTCTAAATTATAACGATTATAAATAAACATAAGCGCAAATAAAATAGAGGAGAACCGATAATGGAAGCCATTGAAACTAATGTGAATGAAGAAGTTTTGGAAGAAGAAATTTCTGAAGAAACCGATTCTATCACAGAAGGGTATAAGACTAAGGCTCAATTACTTGATGATATTACAGGTCTTGTCAGTACTTTGAAAAGATCTGAATTGGTTCAGGCTCATTCGATATTAACAAGTCCAAATGAACAGGAAGATGTTCAAGAGGACGGAGATGAAGAACCTGAAGAAGCCGAAGAGTCAAAAATTACTGCACAAATAGCAAAAACTGTTGTGGAGAAATTAGATAAGAAAGCTATCATGTCAGCTTTGGAAGACATGGAAGATGGGGAAGATGTTGAAGAAACCGATGATGAAGATGATGATTATATGGAAGCTCATAGTTTAATCATTAAGGAAGTCAAAGGTATCATCACTTCTGGAAAGAAAGGCACTTCTGCAAAATTAGCGGAAAAAGCTGCCAAAACTTTTGTCAAGGGGAACAAAAAACAAATCACTAAATTAGTTAAGGAAGCATCTACTTCCAAGAAAACCATTAAATCCTCCTTTGATCCAAAATTGTCTTGGAGTAAGGAAGATTCGGTGGATGTAAGTGAACATGTTGATGCTTTATTAAATGGTGAAGAATTGTCAGAAGAGTTTAAAACCAAAGCTACTACAATTTTCGAAACTGCCGTTAAGGTTAAGGTTGAAAAGGAATTGGTTTCAATTAGAGAACAATTTGATGATCAAGTAGTTGAAGTAGAGAACGAATTGACAGAAAAAATGACTAATCAGGTAGATGAATATCTGAATTATGTTGCTGAACAATGGATGGGTGATAACAAACTAGCTGTTGATTCAGGTATAAGAGCAGACCTTTCTGAGGAATTTATCAAGGGAATGAAGTCACTTTTTGAAGAACATTACATTGAAATTCCAGAAGAAAAGGTTGATGTATTGGATGAAATGGTTGGTAAAATCGATGAGTTAGAAAATAAACTCAACGATGAAATCGAAAAAAATATTTCTTTGACCAAAGAATTATCTATTAATGAAAGAAATAAATTGATCGATGATGTTGTTACTGACTTAGCTGATACGGAAGTCGAGAAATTTAAGGAAATAACTGAAACTGTAGATTTTGATGGTAATGTTGATAGTTTTAAAACTCAGTTATTAACTCTTAAAGAGAGTTATTTCCCTAAAGAAATTAAACAAGAAAGGGAAAGTGATAAAGCATTACCTAACGATATCAATGGTGTAATGTCGAGATATACTACTGCACTTTCTCGAACAGTTCAAAAATAAAAAATTATAAATAGCTGTAGAATATAATTACAGGGAGAAATAAAAAAATGTTTAATTCAGAACATCTGCAAAATAAATGGCAGCCTGTGCTTGAACATGATTCCCTGCCTGCAATTTCAGATAATTACAGAAAGACAGTTACTGCTGTTTTACTAGAGAATCAAGAAATTGCTATAAGAGAGCAAAAGCAGGCAGAAACAGGTCAACTATTTGAAGCTGCACCAACTATGAGTACAGATCCATCAGGAACTGGTGATGCTGGTTTTGGTGGTAGTGGTGCTGCTCCAGTCGCAGGTTATGACCCAATTTTAATCAGTTTAGTCCGAAGGGCTATGCCTCAATTAATCGCATATGATATCGTTGGTGTTCAACCAATGACAGGTCCTACAGGACTTATCTTTGCGATGAAATCGCAATATGTAGAGAACGATGGTAATCGGTCAAGTAATCGAGAAGCATTGTTTGATGAAGCTGCTACGGAACAATCTGGTATTGCTGGTGGACAAGCTGATCCTGGTCCAGTAGCTGGTGTTGACGACTCAACTGCATTAACTACTGATCCTTTTGCTACTGCTTCTCCTGGAGCAGAAAATACCAACTATTATGGAGATACTACTTCTTCAACTAAAGGTGGTATGTCAACGGCAACTGCTGAAGCATTAGGTGATGCAACTACTAACGCTTTCCGCGAAATGGCATTCTCGATTGATAAAACAACTGTGACTGCTAAAAGTCGTGCTTTGAAAGCCGAATACACAACCGAACTCGCTCAAGACTTGAAAGCTATTCATGGTCTTGATGCTGAAACCGAATTGGCAAATATTTTGTCAACGGAAATTCTTGCGGAAATCAACCGTGAGGTAGTTCGTACAGTTAATGGTGTTGCAAAGCCTGGAGCTCAGGTTAATGTAACGACTGGTGGAACTTTTGACTTAGATACCGATTCTAATGGTCGTTGGTCAGTTGAAAAGTTTAAAGGACTAATGTTCCAAATCGAACGTGATGCTAATACAATTGCTGTAGATACACGTCGTGGTCGTGGTAATATCATCATTTGTTCTGCTGATATTGCTTCTGCTCTATCAATGACAGGTGTCTTGGATTACAATCCAGCATTGCAAAATTCTTTAGGTTCTGATGTTGCCAATAATACTTTTGCTGGAGTATTGAACGGACGTTATAACGTATATATCGATCCTTACTTCCAAAATCCTGCAGCTACTGCCGCTGGACATGAGTATTACACGATTGGTTACAAAGGTACTTCACCTTATGACGCTGGTCTTTTCTATTGTCCATACGTTCCATTACAAATGGTTCGTGCAACTGGGGAACAGACTTTCCAACCAAAAATCGGTTTTAAAACCCGATATGGTTTAGTTGCTAATCCATATGTCGGAAACGTAACTCAAGACTTGAATGTTTACTATCGTAAGGTTAAAGTCGCTAACTTAATGTAAAAATTATTCTACCTTAGGATAATTACAAGGGGACCCGAAATGGGTCCCCTTTTTTTGTTTATAAATAAGGGTGGAGGATAATTATGTCTATAATAGATAATTTACCAGAAAATTATAATACGTTAAGTCCCATTTCATTTAGGTTTGACATTAATAGATTACCTAATGTTAGTTATTTTTGTCAATCCGCGACACTCCCAGGATTAACAATGGCGGAAGCAGAAAGACCAACTCCGTTTATAACTCATTATGTGCCTGGAGATAAATTGGAAATAGATCAGTTGTCGTTGACCTTTCTCGTAGATGAAAATATGGCAAATTATATTGAAGTTTTTACTTGGATGAGAGGTTTGGGATTTCCTGAAGAATATGAAACATATAGAAAATTAGCTCGTGAAACTCCAGAAACTACAAGACCTTCAGTAGAAAATTCAGAAACAGCTGTTCTATCTGATGCAAGTCTGTTTATATTAACAAATAGTATGAATGTTAATAAAAATATTACATTCTATGACATTTTTCCAACTTCATTAGGAGCTTTAACATTTGATTCTGCATCTGGAGAAATTACTCCAATTTTAGCAGAAGTTACATTTCGTGCTAGGGATTTTGAAATAAAAAATATATAATAAGGATTTTTTGTTATGTTTGATTACTTGATTGTTGGGTCTGGTCTTTTTGGATCCGTATGTGCCCATGAATTGGTTAATGTATATGGAAAATCCGTACTTGTTGTAGAAAAACGAAACCATATTGGTGGAAATGTTTATACAGAAAACCGAAATGGTATTCATTTACATATGTATGGACCTCACATTTTTCACACCTCATCTGAAAAAATATGGAAATGGATAAATCGGTTTACAAAATTCAATAGATATATTCATAATCCATTAATAAATTATAAGAATGAAATTTATTCATTACCTATCAATATGTTTACTTTCAACAAGTTATGGGGAGTCACAGATCCTTTAAACGCTAAAAGTATTGTTGAAAGTCAATCTAGTGAAATATATTTTACTCCAAAAAATTTAGAGGAACAAGCAATAAGTCTTGTTGGGAGAGATATTTATCAGAAATTGATATATGGTTATACTAAGAAAACTTGGATTAAAGACCCAAAGGATTTGCCAGTTGGTATAATAAATAGACTTCCTTTAAGATATGATTTTAATAATAATTATTATGCAAAGGAAAAGTATCAAGGAATTCCTATAAATGGTTATACTGAGGTTTTTGAAAAAATGTTAGATGGTATCAGAGTAGATACAGAGGTGGACTATTTCGAAAATAAAAAATATTTGGATTCAATATCAAAAAACGTTATTTATACTGGACCCATTGATAAATATTTTGATTATATGTATGGTAAACTAGATTATAAAACAACCGAATTTGTACATGAACATAAAATGGTTTCTGATTTCCAGGGAACTTCCCAGATAAATTATTCTGATGAAAATGAAAAGGTTCTTAGAGTATTAGAACACAAACATTTTTATGATATTGATACAGATACTACTTGGATATCTAAAGAATACCCTAAAAAATATGACAGTGATAGTGAACCATATTACCCAATTTGTGATATATCGAATAGAAAAAGGTATAAAAAATATAAATCTATGTCAGAGAAATTGGATAATGTTTATTTTGGTGGGAGATTAGCAGAATTTAGATATTATGATATGCATCAAGTTATTGGTTCGGCTTTAAGAAAGGTGAGGAATTGGGTATGAATGCATTTATTAAAAATAAGGTTGTGCATCATCCAGATAAAATATATGAGTGGATGAATTATGGAACAACTAAACCAATTGTGATGGAATTAGATTTAACTAATGCTTGTGATAATTTTTGTCCTTGGTGTTTTGGGTATAAGGGGTTGGATAGAGGTGATAAAACAACATGGAATGTTGATAATTTTGGTGCTAAATTTTCTAGGGAAGAAGTTTTTGATGTAATAGAACAATTACGAAATTTTGATATTCGTGCAGTTACTCTTACTGGAGGGGGCGAACCTTTAGTTAGTAAAGAGTGTATGGATGTTATTGAATATATAAAAGAAAATAATATGGAATGTGCACTTATAACTAATGGGAATCGTTTAACTGAAGAAAAATCACACACAATTCTTAAAAATTGTACATGGATAAGAATTTCGGTAGATGCCGTAGATAAGGAAGAATATTTACAGGAACATGGTGTTAAAAGTTGGGAAAAGTTATTAGAAAATATTCGTACTTTGGTTAAGGTTAAAAGGAAATATTCATATGATTGTACAATAGGTATAGGGTATCTTACTAATGGTGATAATGATGATAGAATTATAAAATTTGCAGAATTAGGACTGGAATTGGGTGTAGATTATTCACAATTTAGACCAATGCTTCTTGGATGGGCTTCTACTGGACCGTTCTATAAATCTAAAAATACATCAAATTTGATAAATAAGTCCCAAAAACTTTTTAATAATGAAAATTATTTTGTCGTTACATCAGAACATAAATATGATATGATAATGAATAACACTATTGAAAGAAATTATTCATTATGTCATGGTGAATCTTTTTCTTCTGTTATAGCTGCAGATAAAAAAATGTATGTCTGTTGTCATATGAGAGGGAATAAAAAATATGCGATTGGTGATTTAACTAAAAATACTATTGAAGAAATTTGGAATTCTAACCAAAGAAAATCAGCACTAAATAATATTGATGTTAATAGTTTTGAATGTCCTCCTTTATGTAGACATGATAATACTAATAGATTTTTACATGAGTTGACTATGGTCCCTTCACACAAAAATTATATTTAGGAGTTTTATGAGAACATTAGATGAATTAATGGCGATGACGGATAAAGATTTACGGGTTGATGATACAGAGATTGATAGAGAAAGTTTGTCTACTCCATATTTATATGATAAGTATTTGAAATTTTATATTTACCATAAGAAAAATTTGACTAAATGTAAAAAAGAGTATGATTCTATATATAAGGAGAGATGGGAATATTATACTGGAAAACATGATATAGAAGTATATGATAAAGTTATACTCAAGGGAGATTTACATATTTATATGAAAGCTGATGAAATGGTACAGTTAATTGATGATAAAGTAAGGGATTCTGAGGATATAGTGGAATTCTTGGAAAAAACCTTAAAAAATATAGAAAGTCGTGGATGGGCACTAAAGAATCTTATAGAGTGGAGAAAATTTTTAAGTGGCGTGGGATAAAGTAGTATTAGGTAAAATTGATGAAGTCTATTGTATGGTTTCTTGTGAAGAGTCCACGGCACGAGAAATCAGTGACCATTTTACCTTTGAAGTCCCAGGAGCAAAATTTATGCCTTCCTATCGAAGTAGGGTATGGGATGGAAAAATACGATTATTTAATATGGGAAAAAGGTTGTTATATAATGGGTTGATTAATCACCTTTCAGATTTTTGTTTAGAAAGAAATTATGAATTAGTCTTAGATCCAGAAGTAATACTCAGAAACGAAAATATTACACCCGAAAATTTATTGACTTTTATTAGGGAGTTAAATATACATGAAATTTCACCTAGACCTTATCAGTTGGATGCAATATTATATGCTATTAGGAATCCCAGATGTGTATTGGTATCTCCTACTGCTTCTGGTAAATCATTAATAATATATACTTTATTGAGGTGGAATCAAGGAAAAAGTTTAGTTATCGTACCTACTACATCTCTAGTAGAACAATTATATAAAGATTTTCAAGAATATTCTAAAGGTACTGATTGGAAAGTGGGTAATAATTGTCATAGAATTTATTCTGGTAGAGAAAAGGAAACAAATTTACCTATTTCAATTTCTACTTGGCAATCAATGTATAAACTTCCAAAACCTTTTTTCGAAAATTTTAATATGATAATTGGTGATGAAGCACACACTTTCAAAGCAAAATCACTAACAACATTAATGACTAAATTAGTTAATGCCAATCATAGAATTGGTACTACTGGAACATTAGACGGAACTCAGACTAATAAATTGGTTCTGGAAGGTTTGTTTGGTCCTGCTTATCAAGTTATTAGTACCAAAAAGTTAATGGATCAAGATTATCTTGCGGAATTGGAAATTCATTGTATTGTTTTACAGTATGGTGAAGAAGAGAGGAAATTAGTTTCTAGTTTAGATTATCAAAAAGAAATTCAATTTATTGTTGGTTATGATAAAAGGACTGAATTTATAACAGATATGGTTTCTAATCTCAAAGGTAATACTTTAATATTATTTCAATTAGTTGGTAAACATGGCCAAAAGTTATTTGAATCTGTTAAGTTAAAAAACCCTAAGAGAAATGTTCATTTTATTCATGGTGGGACTCCTGTTGATGAAAGGGAAAGGGTCAGAGAATTAACAGAAAAAAGTGATAATACAATTATTGTCGCTTCATATGGTACGTTTTCAACTGGTATAAATATTCGTAAGCTTCATAATGTTATTTTTGCTTCACCTAGTAAGAGTCGTATAAGAAATTTACAGAGTATCGGAAGGGTTCTTAGGTTGGGAGAAGATAAAAATAAAGCAATATTATTTGATATATCTGATGATTTAACTTATAATGATAAAAAGAATTATACTTTACGGCATCTTATCGAACGTATTAAAATATACAACTCAGAGAAATTTAATTACAAACTTAAAAAGTTTAATATCTAACTCCTATACTTACTGGGGCTTAGCGTTACACTCTAAGTATACCATATTTTTCACCAAAAGGCAAGCTAAATTTTTAGCTTGCCTTTTTTTGGATTTTGTGTTATAATATAATCATAATTTGGGTTAATAGGAGGTGAATTAGATGGCTAGAAAGAAAATACATTATGTTGATAATAAAAAATTTTATGGTGAAATGATAGAATATGAGAAAATGATAAGAGAAAATCAAGCCGTGGGGGATGAGAATCCACCGATAACAGAATATATGGGAAAATGTTTTTGGGATATTGCAGTTGGTTTATCTAATAAACCCAATTTTATCAATTATACTTATAAAGATGAAATGATAATGGATGGTATTGAAAATTGTATTAGATATTGTCATAATTTTGATCCAGAAAAATCTAAAAATCCATTTGCATATTTTACTCAAATAATATATTATGCTTTTTTGAGACGTATTGAAAAGGAGAAAAAACAGACCTATATAAAATTTAAAATGACGGAAAATGTTGGGGTTAATGAAGAGTTAGTAACGTTAGAGTCTGGTGAAAGAATAGATGTAAAATTGTATGATAATTTTAGAGATGTTATAGATGATTTTGAAACTAAAATGAAAAATAAAAAGAAACCTATTACAAAAACTGAAAATTCTAAAAATAAAAAATATGCTCTGGACGATTTTATGGATTAATTATTATGATTAAAAAAATATATATTCTTACTACTAGGGTTCGTGATGATAGGTTATCATTATTAGTACCCGAATTGGAAAAATCTGATTTATTTAAAATATTTCCTAATATAGAAGTTGAATTAATATATGGATACCATCATACGCAAGTTGATTTAGGTTTTTTAAGGGAAAAGGGATATGATTATTGTAAAGAATGGGAACTGGAGGAAGATGTAGTATTTCCTAGAGGGCCAAATAATTTTTATGATAAAGTTTGGGATTGGTGGTACAGACCAGTTAGACTTGGTGAAATGTGTTGTGCTATTACTCATTTAAGTGGATGGAAATCTTTGTTAAGTGATAATATAGATTGTGCATTATTTTTAGAGGATGACGTCATTATACGAAATGATAGTTTTTCTATCATTAATGAATATTTGAAATATATTCCAACTAAAGATTGGAGTATGTTTTATTGTAGCAGAAATGGGTTTGAGGTTGAAAATGAAATAATAGTTAATGATTTTATAGTTAGACCTAAATTTAGTTATAATATGCACGCTTATGTTCTGACTACCTTAGGCGCCACTCACTTATGTAATGGAAATTTTGAAAAAAATTTAATAATTAATGATGAGTATGTTCCGTTATTTTATAATCATCCTAGGAGGTCTAACATGAAGGATGTTTATAATTATCCACCTCTATTTAAAACTTATGCCACATACAATAATAACGATTTAATTAATGTTAGACCTAGGGATTTAGTTGGGTCTGATACGGAATATTCCTTGGATATTTTTGGTGTTCAGGGTGAAGTTTTTGGTGAAAAGGTAGTCTAATGGATATTTTAGGAAAACAGAAATTTGAAAAAAATATGCGAAGAAATATTTTACAGGAAGATGTGAAATTGCCCAAAGAGATTGCAGAAATTGTTCCAATAATTTTAGATGTCGATGTCAGTATGAAACAACGTGCTGTATATGCTACTAGAATGATTGATTGGATAAGATACATGGATACTGTGATTTGGCAGTTTGATGAAGATTTTACTAAATGGAAAGAGGAGTTATATGAAACTGGCTTTGATAACTGATACCCATTTTGGTGCTAGAAACGATAATCAGGTTTTTCATAAATATTTTTTGAAGTTTTATGAAGATATTTTTTTCCCTTATTTGGTTGAAAATGAAATTAAAGATGTTATTCATTTGGGTGATTTAGTGGATAAAAGAAAGAATGTTTCTTACACTACACTAAACAGCATGAGAAAACATTTTATATATCCTCTAATGGATAATTTTATTACAACTCATTTTATAGTAGGAAATCATGATTCTTATTATAGAAATACTAATACTATAAATGCAGTTAATGAATTATTTGGTAATTCTCCATACATTCATATCTATGATAAAACTGAAACTGTGGATTTTGATGGAACTGGAATATGTTTGGTTCCTTGGATTTGTAGTGAAAATTATGATATGACTTTTGACCATTTAGAAAAAACTGAAGCTCAAATTCTTATGGGTCATTTAGAAGTTAATGGATTTACTATGCATAAAGGAGTAAATTGTTATCATGGACTTGATGGTAAAGATTTTCAAAAATTTGATCAAGTTTTTAGTGGCCATTTTCATTATAAGAGTGATAATAGGCATATATATTATCTGGGCACTCCATACGAAATAATGTGGTCAGATGAAAATACTAATAGAGGATTTCATATATATGATACTGCTGATAGGTCGTTAGAATTTATAAAAAATCCGTATAGAATACATTTTAAAATTGAATATAGTGAAAGTAATCATGATAAATTAATAAATTCTGACCTTTCTCGGTATAAAGACTGTTTGTTGAAAGTTTTTGTTATAGATAAAAATCAATATCTATTTGAAAAATTTATAGATACATTACAAAGTTTTGATCCGTATGATATAAACATAATTGAAGATATGAGTGTTTATTTTCAAAGTGAAGATGATATTGTTGATGAAGCAGAAGATACCATGACAATTTTGAATAAATATGTTGAAAATATGGAAATTGATTTAGATAAAAATGTTCTTAAAAATATGGTTAGGTCCATATATACGGAGGCTTTGGATATAAAATGAAAAAGTTTTTTATAGAAATTGGTTCTGCTGATTTCAATACTCTATTATGTTTGGATAAAAATAGGTGGGAAGGTATTATAGTTGAACCTGTTACTGAATTGATAGAGAATTTGCCTGATATTGATCATATTATTTATGAAACTTCAGCTATAACAGATGAACGGGGGGTTGGGGTTAAGAAATTTAAATATTATGACCCAGAATTTACTGAGGGTCATTGGCGTAGAGGGATAAGTTTAATAGTTCGTGACGAAAATATAGATGATGTTATGGATAGGCCTGGGAATTCTCATTGGAAACATCAAATCAAATATTTAGATGTATCATGTATAACACTCAACACACTTTTAGAAAAACATAATGTTGAAAAAATAGATTTTTTAAAAATAGATACAGAAGGTTACGAATATAGTATTTTACAATCATACAATTGGTCTATTTTACCAGAGGTTATGCAAATAGAAGTTGATCATTGGTGGAGATTTGGTATTACTGATGATATGATAAGGGAGTTTGTTTTATCTTTATCTGAAAAGGGGTATTTTATTTCTGGAGCTGCTGAAGTTATTGGTGGCCAAGTTCATTTGTCAGGAAAAACTTCTATAGATTTGTATGCTGTTAGGTGAGTATGATAATATTTAAAACTATAAAATGGAAAAATTTTCTTTCTACTGGAAATCAATTTACTGAAGTTAATATAGAATCTGAAGATTCTACTTTAATTGTTGGTGAAAATGGTGCTGGTAAGTCTACAATTTTGGATGCTTTAACTTATGGATTATTTTCAAAACCGTTTAGAAAAATCAATAAACCTCAATTAATAAATTCTATAAATAGAAAGGACTGTTTAGTAGAGATAAATTTTTGTATAGGTTCTAAAGAATATTCCGTTATTAGGGGTATGAATCCTGGCAGATTTGAAATTTATATTGATAATGAATTATTAAATCAGAATGCTAAAGCTAAAGATTACCAAGAGATTTTAGAGAAACAAATCCTTAAACTAAATTGGAAATCTTTTACTCAAATTATAATTTTAGGTTCTAGTTCGTTTAGGCCATTTATGCAATTAAATACTGCCCATAGAAGGGAAGTTATTGAAGATTTATTGGATATTCAAATATTTTCTATAATGAATATGTTAATTAAGGATAAGTTGAATGAGAACAGGAAAAATATAGGGGATTTAAATTCTAAATTAGAATTGATTTCTGAAAAAATAAAATTGCAGAAGAGGTATATCGATGAAGTTGTAGAAATAAATAATGATAAGATAGAAAATATTAAAAATAATATCAGTATACATAATCAATCTGTTTCAGAATATGAAAATAATATTGAAGAATGTGAAAAGGAAATTTATAAGTTGGAATCTGGATTAATTGGGTTTGATCAGATTAGTAAATTGGTTGATAATTATATAAAATTGGAAAGTCAAATATCTACTAAATTTAAAGGTGTTTCGAAAGATATAAATTTCTTTGAAGATTTGGAAAATTGCCCTACTTGTAAACAAGATATAGAAGTTTCTCATAAAGATCATGTTTTGGATGGGTTAAAAAACAAGTCTGATGAATATAGTGGTGCTTTAATTGAGTTGGAATCTAAGATAGTTGAAAATAATAGTGCTTTACAGGATATGACTTTATTAAAAGAGAATATTGAGAAAAATGTTGAAAAAATTAAGGGGTATAATTTTGCTATTAAAGGTGATAATGATTATATTGGAAAATTGAATAAGGAAGTGGAATATTTAATAAAGGTACAATCTAAAAGTGGTGATGATCAAAATAAATTAGTTTTATTGTGTGAAGATCAAAATGAGTTAAGTAAGAAATTGGATAAACTTAAAGATGAAAGGAGATACTACGAAATCGCACTTTCACTTTTTAAGGATAGTGGAATAAAGACTAATATTATTAGGCAATATCTCCCTATAATGAATAAATTAATAAATAAACACTTGGGAGTTATGAATTGTTATTTTAATTTTATGTTAGATGAAAATTTTAATGAAGAAATAAAAAGTAGGGGTCGGGATAAGTTTAGTTATGATTCCTTTAGTGAAGGCGAAAAAATGAGGATTGATTTAGCATTATTGTTTACTTGGAGATCTATTGCTAAAATGAAAAATAGTGCTAGTACGAATTTGTTAATACTGGATGAGGTTTTTGATTCAAGTTTAGATGGTAGTGGAACTGAAGATTTTATGAAAATGTTAGTCGAATTGTCTAAGGATGTTAGTGTTTATGTCATTTCTCATAAGGGTGATATATTACATGAAAAATTTCCTAAAGTTGTAAAGTTTGAAAAGAAAAATAATTTTTCAAAAATGCTTGCCATTTGAATATTTTTATGTTATAATATGTTTAAAGTAGGAGGTTGTTATGGTTTTGAATGGAGTATTTCATAATGCTAAGATTGGGGATGTTATATATAGTCTCCCAGCGGTATATCTTAGAGGGGGGACTAAACGATTTGTCCTTAAAAGAAAGGAGGTTTTTGATTATCTTAAACCTCTTTTAGATGTTCAACCTTACATTGGGGATACTATGCAATCTAGTAAACCTGATGATAATATTGACTTGAATTTTGAAAGTGAACAGGCGTTGTATAAATTGTTTCTTAGGGGGAATATAATTTATATGCACCTATTATGTGCTGGTATTCGTACCCATCACTTTCCTTTAGTTATAGATGAAGTTAGTTGGAAATCGGATAAATCTGATCTTTATACTGCCAGTGTTGATTTAAGAAAATATAAAGATGTTGGACAGTGGAGAAGTGAACATCCTTGGTTGACTAATATACAACCAAATCACCAATTTCCTATTATTATTGGGGTTTCAGAACGTTATCATGATTATGCTTTACATAATGTGAATAAACATGATCCCGTGAGATATTTTGATTATTCAGTTTTAAAGGATTATCATGATGGTTGTGCTTTTATTGGGTTTAAGGAGGAGTATGAAAGTTTTTGTGATAGATATGGTTTTCATCCTGCACATATAGAACCTAAAAGCGCACTGGAAACTGCTGAACTTATTGCTGGTGCGAAACTTTTTGTTGGAAATTTAACTTCTACAAAAGCGATAGCGGAGGGGTTAAAAACACCTCGATTGGTTGAAATATGTCAAGAATATCCGGATGCCATTCCTATGGGTCATACTGGCCATATACATATCACAAAAGAATTGGTTGATTATTATTTAAAAAATGATATTAAAGAACCAAAATTTCCGGAAAAGGAACCCCCTAAAGTAGATAATGATAAAAGTTCTGTGGTGACTATTGATGACTTCTTCTAAACTTAAAATTGCCGTTTTTGATGGTATGGCTCAGGCACAAAGAAAAAATTCTTTTGTTGGGGGTATGGAAGTTGTTTCTAGGTCTCAGGCTAGATATTTAAGTGATTCTGGACATGAAGTTGTTTATGTGGTAACTCAGGATAGTGATAAAAATTTGATGTGGGAAGGGTTTCCTGTTGTATATACTAATCAACCTGCTAAAGATCCATTAAGGCGTCAAGGTATTTCTACCTTAAATTATAATAAAAATTTTTTCAATGATGTTTTGAGAATTTTGGATAAAATTCAACCTGATGTTGCTATTTTTCAGAGAATATATCCATTTGGTGCTAAGGGTAGGGTTGAAAGTTTACCATGTCCTTCTATGTTTTTTGAACATTCTTTACCCGAATACCTTGGACAAAATATGATTAAATTTCCAGAAGTTGCTGATAGAATACATGATAATGGTCATATTTTGGTTTGTGTTTCCGAATATGCTAGAAATAGATATAATGAAAAGGTTAAACGGGAAATTATTTATGATTCGTGTTCTATTCAAGTTGTTAAGGATAATCCAACAGAAATATTTCCTCACGAAAATTATGGGTTAGTTATTAGTAGATGGTGCCCTTTAAAAAATCCTAGTAAAGCTTTTGAAATGTTCGCAGATAAAGATAATGGGTTGGGTTTGAAAGTATTCACTAGTCAATTGGATACGAAACTGGAGTATGGTGACAAATTTCCAAAATATGCGAGTATGAATTTTCCTGGGAGTGTTGATATTTCTTTAGATACGGAACATAATGTTATTATGGAAAATGCTAAGAAAGCTACTTTTCACATTACTACCTGTTTACATGAATCTTCAGGGATTGTTTCATTAGAAGCAGCGACTTATGGTGTACCTAATATTGCATTTTGTTCTAAGGGATCTCATGCCACTGAAAATCATATTATGAAAGGTCATAATTTTTTAGTTAATATTAGTGAATATAAAGGGGTAAAAAAACAAAAAGATAGGTTTTGGGATATTGTTAGAAATATTGATTATTCTTTAGAAAAACGTAAAGAGTTGGCAGAATATACACAACGTGAATTTTCACCTGAAAGGTTTGCTCAGAGACATGAAGTTTTATTGGGTAAAATTTCTGGGAATGTTATAAAAAAAGGTGGACTGGAGGATTTTTATGGGTCATGAAATTGCACCTGTTGTTTGTAAGGGATGTGTGATCCCTAAAGGGTGGGGAAAGGAACTTATTATTGAAAATAATGAATTATATTGTGGTAAATTATTAATATTTAACTCGGGATGTAAGTTTTCTATGCATTATCATCTATTAAAGGATGAAACTTGGTATGTTCAGTCTGGGGAATTTATATACAGGTGGATTGATACAAAAGTGGGTGTGACTCATACGGAAATGTTGTTTCCTGGAAGTGTTGTACGGCAGAGAGTAGGTCAACCGCATCAATTAATCGCTAAGAGTGCTGGTGTAATTTTTGAAGTTTCTACTACCCATTATGATGAGGATAGTTATAGAATATATGCTGGAGATTCACAAAAAAATGAAACTTAGTCCTAATGATATTATGTATGTTAAGGGTGTATATGAAAGCTTTTATGGGCCAATAGAACGTATTGATGATTATTTTAGGGTTAGAAAGGCAGAAAGACTTAAAGAATTGCCTACAATGTTGTTCGGGTATGGGGATGAATATTTTGAAGATTATAGTATGTCCCCTAAAGATATGGAATTCAAAGTGGTTAAGATGAAACCTAGAGAATTTGATATTCTATTAGAATATACTTCATCTTTTTGTAATGATCAAAATCCGGGCAAATCCCTTAGATATGCAGTTATAGAACAGAATACGGGGAGGTATGTAGGTTTTATAAAATTGGGATCTCCAGTTATTAATATGAGACCTAGAAATATAATGTTTGGTGGACCACCAAATTTAGAACTTTTTAATAAAAGTGCTATTATGGGGTTTGTTATTGTTCCAGTTCAACCTTTTGGATATAATTATTTGGGTGGAAAATTACTTGCATTGATTTGTGCATCACATTTTATTAGGAGAGAAATTAATGATAAATATGATGTGAATATGTGTATGTTTGAAACTACTTCTTTATATGGGAATTTAAAATCGGCCTCCCAGTATGATGGATTAAAACCTTTTATGAGGTATAAAGGTTTGAGTGATTCTAAGTTTCTTTTGAATTTTGGTGATAAGGAGTATGAGGATCTTAGAAAATTTTTTGTTGAAAGAAATGGGGGTAAATCCTTAGTCGATGATGGCGCATCTAGTAGAAAATTAAAAACTTCAAATGCTATGTTGGGTATATTAAAATCTAATATCAGGGATTATGATTTGCAAATGTATGAAAAGTTTGTTAAATTTATAGAAAGTAAAGTTGATATAACTACAAGAAAAAGATATTATATTTCTTTTTATGGTTATCAGAATGTTACTGAATATATGACAGGTAAGAATTCTAAGTTAGTCAAAAATGTTAATTTTGATAGATTTGAATTAAATTCTGTTATAGATTGGTGGAAAAATAAAGCACAAAGGAGATATGATAAGTTGAAGGGTAATGGTGATCTTAGAATTGAACAGGAAATTTGGGATGCTGATAAAATTAAAGATGAATACGATATTATCAGATAAAAAAAGCTTGCCAATTGGCTAATTATATGGTATACTTATAATATGGAAAAATTAAATAAGTTGTTAAGTGATATAGAAAATTATGTGAAACAAAAAGAAGGTGGGGGGTATTATGGAAAGAGTGTTCAGGTAGTTGATTTATTAAAGTCTACTAATGATTTTGAAGGGTTTTGTCGCGGAAGTGTGATAAAATATGTTTCCAGATGGGGTAGAAAAAGTGAAAAGGAAAATGAATTGGACTTGTTTAAAGCTATTCATTATATAATTTTATTGTTATTGGAGAATGAAAATGCAGATAACGAAACAAACGATTGACATTTTAAAGAATTTTAGTACGATAAATTCTTCTATTATAATTAATGAAGGTAGTTCTTTACAGACTATAAGTGCTATGAAAAACATTTTAGCAAAAGCTTCGATTACAGAATCCTTTGAGAAGAAATTTGCTATTTATGATTTAACTGAATTTTTAAATATAGCTACTGATCCTACTTATGAAGGTGCGGATTACGATTTTAATGAAATAGCAGTTAATATTCAAAAAGGTGGTGCAAAAACAAAATATTATTATGCAGATGAAAGTACGGTTATATCGCCTACGAAAGATGTTACTATGCCTGAAACTGAAATAGAATTTGTTTTACAACATAGTGATCTTAAAACGGTTTTAAGGCATGCTTCTATTATGGCTAAACCTGATATAGCAATTAAATCTGTAAATGATGTTATTACTATTTCAGTTTTGGATAAAAAGGATCCAACTAGTAATTCTTTTGAATTGGGTGTTGGTGATGCTGATGGCCAAACCTTCAACATGTATTTTAAGGTAGATAATCTTAAAGTTCTGGAAGGGGATTATGATGTTAAGATTAGTAGTAAATCTATTTCACATTTTTCTAATACTGAATTTGATTTACAGTATTGGATTGCTTTAGAACCTGATTCCACTTACGGAGAATAAAAAATATGAGTCGTGAAGAGTTTCTTTGGGTTGAAAAATATCGACCTAAGACTATTGATGAATGTGTATTGCCTGAAGGTCTTAAAAAGACCTTTGGGCAGTTTGTGGAAAATAAAGAAATTCCTAATTTATTATTAAGTGGGACTGCTGGGATTGGTAAAACTACCGTAGCTCGGGCTTTATGCGAACAATTAAATACTGATTATATTCTTATAAATGGTTCTGAAGAATCTGGTATTGATGTTTTAAGAACTAAGATTAAGAATTTTGCTAGTACTGTTTCTCTTTCGGGGGATGCTAAGGTTGTTATACTTGATGAAGCAGATTATTTAAATCCTCAATCCACCCAACCTGCACTTCGTGGATTTATCGAAGAATTTAGTGCAAATTGTAGGTTTATTCTTACTTGTAATTTTGCGAATAAATTAATTTCACCATTACATTCTAGGTGTAGTGTTATAGATTTTAAAATTCCTAGAGGTGGAGCTCCAACAATTGCTTCGGCATTTATGAGTAGAGTTGTTAATATTTTGAAAATAGAAAATATTAATTATTCTGATGAAGTTGTTAGGGAATTGTTGTTTAAATATTATCCAGATTGGCGAAGAGTACTTAATGAATTGCAGAGATATAGTGCTAGTGGATCTATAGATACAGGAATTCTTAATGATTTTGATGAACAGAATTTTAAGAATTTAACTAAGATGGTTAAGGAAAAAAGGTTTACTGATGTAAGAAAGTGGGTAACTAATAATATAGATAACGATCCTCATATGTTATATCGCCATATTTATGATGCTTTGGGTTCTACTTTAAAACCTCAATCTATACCTCAGGCTGTAATTCATATTGCAGAATATAGTTATAAATCAGCTTTCGTTGCTGATCAAGAAATAAATTTGATTGCTTGTTTGTGTCAAATAATGGGGTCGTGTGATTTTGAATAAATTAGATTTGTTTGGAGATATTATACCTGAGAAAAAGGATGAAGAAGAATATCAGAAGAGTCAATTATTTGATTACTTAAATGATATTACTAATAAAAAGAATAATATTTGGGAAAATGGTTTGGATCCCCAAATAGAAAAGGGATATGTGCCTTTTGTTATTAATAGATTTTTATCACAACATATAGATTGCATTATGTATTCCAATGAAATGAATAGGTTGCCTTTTTGTGATAAAAAACTTCAATTCGATTACTTTATAAATAGCATTAGAAAAGAGTTTCGGAGATTTTCCAAATGGTTAAAACCCGAACATAATAAAAATATTGAAAATATAAAAGAATATTATTGCTATTCTAATGCGAAAGCTGAAATTGCTTCTAAAATATTGACTGAGAAGCAATTGAAATATATTAAATCGAAATGTAATAAAGGCGGTCTTAAAAAATGAATTTAGATACTAATACTCTTCTAGAAGAGTTCATTGAGGTAGAGTTAAATGAACCAGATGATTTTTTGAAAGTTAAAGAAACTCTTAGTCGAATTGGTGTGGCATCCCGAAAGGAAAGAAAATTATACCAATCTTGCCATATTTTGCATAAACAAGGGAGGTATTACATTGTCCATTTTAAGGAATTGTTTTCTTTAGACGGTAAACCCTCCAATTTTTCTGATCATGATAGATCTAGAAGAAATACTATAGCTAAATTACTTGATGAATGGGAATTGGTTCGGGTTATGGATCGTAATATGTTAATTGAATTGTGTCCTATGAATCAAATTAAAATAATTTCCCATAAAGAAAAAAATGAGTGGGAATTAATTGTTAAATATAATATTGGCAAAAAATAAATTTGTTTTATATAATGGAGTTTTATGAAAAATTTTTACACAAACGTTCACTGTCTAGGTGATAATATATTAGTGAGATCTTTTGAAGATGGTGAACGTCGAAAATATCAGTTGGAATATAATCCAACCCTATTTATACCTTCCAAAAAACCTTCCAAATATTCTACTATATATGGAAAAAATGTCGATTCTATAAATCCTGGTAAGATTAGTGAATGTCGTGCATTTGTTGAAAAATATAAAGGACTTCCCAATTTTGAAATAAATGGATATAGTGAATGGACTCATCAGTTCATAGGGGATAATTTTGACAACTGTGATTATGATATGGATAATATTCGCATTTGCACACTTGATATTGAGGTGGCTTCAGAAAGGGGGTTTCCAACACCGAAGAAAGCGGATGAAGAAATAATAGTTATTTCATTTAGAGATTCTTTTGACGGCAAAATGTATGTTTTTGGGTGTCAAAGTTTTGATAAAGGTGATAGAGAGGATATTGTTTATGTTAAATGTGATGATGAAATGGATTTACTTCAGAAGTTTTTGGATTTATATGAAGTAATAATGCCTGATGTAATTACAGGTTGGAATGTTCGTTTTTATGATATGGCATATTTAGTTCGTAGAATAAAAAACCTTTTTGGTGAAAAGGAACCTCGTAGACTTTCTCCGTGGAAATTTGTTAAGGAGAAGAATATCACTATTATGGGTAAGGAGCAATTTGCATATTTGATTTCAGGTGTTAGTACTTTAGATTATATGGAATTGTATAGGAAATTTACTTATTCTAATCAGGAAAGTTATAAGTTGGACCATATTGCTTCTGTTGAAGTTGGTTCTAAAAAACTTTCTTATGAGGAATATGAAAATATTCATACTTTCTATAAAATGGATTATCAAAAATTTGTTGAGTATAATATTAGAGATGTTGAGTTAGTTGAACAACTTGAGGAGAAACTTAAACTTATAGAGTTGTGTATACAGATGGCATATCATGCAGGTATTAATTATGAAGAAACGTTTTCACAGGTCCGTACTTGGGACGCTTTAATATATAATCACCTTAGACGTAAGAATATTGTAATTCCACCTAAATTATATGAAAAAAAGGAAGGTGGATATGAAGGTGGGTATGTCAAAAAACCTATTACGGGTATGCATGAATGGGTTGTTTCTTTTGATTTAAATAGTCTTTATCCACATTTAATTATGCAATATAATATTTCACCTGAAACTTTACGGGATACAATACCTAAATTTTCAGTGCAATTGGATGATTTGGTTAGTGGTGTTGCAGATATACCAAATACAGAAAACACTTCCTTTGCAGCAAATGGTCATTATTTTGATAATTCTTTTCAAGGGTTTATGCCTGAACTTATGCAGGAAATGTATGATGATAGGGTAACTTATAAAAAAATGATGATTGATGCTGTTAAAAGTGGTAATACTAAGGATGTTGCAAAATATAATACTATTCAAATGGCAAGAAAAATTTCTTTGAATAGTGCTTATGGTGCTATGGGAAATGAGTGGTTTAGGTATTATGATTTACGTTTAGCAGAAGCTATTACTATTTCTGGACAACTTTCCATACGTTGGATTGAAAGAAAGTTGAATGAATATTTAAATGAGATGTTAAATACAGAGGAATATGATTATGTTATTGCCAGTGATACTGATTCCGTTTATCTTCGTCTTAATAATCTTGTAGAAAAATATATAGATGGTTTTGATAAATCTAAAATTGTTAAAATGTTAGATAGTTTTTGTGAAGATAAGTTGAAACCTTTTATTGATAAAGCATATCAAGAATTATCAGAATATATGAATGCTTATGATCAGAAAATGATTATGGATAGAGAGGTTATTGCTGATAAAGGTATTTGGACATCTAAAAAACGGTATATTTTGAATGTTTGGGATAATGAGGGTGTTGTTAATGAGGAACCTAAATTAAAAATGATGGGTATAGAAGCTGTAAAAAGTTCTACTCCATCTTCTTGTAGGGATAAATTACGAGAAGGTATCAAATTGATTATGAGTAGTACCGAGGAACAGGTTCAAAGTTTTATTAGTATTTTTAGAGAGGAATTTTTACAATTGCCTGATGGAGATATTGCTTTTCCTAGAAGTTGTAATAACCTTTTAAAATTTCATGATAGTGTTCACATAGCAACTAAAGGAACTCCTGTTCATGTTAGGGGTGCATTATTTTATAATAAACTTATTAAAGATAATAAATTGGATTCTAAATATCAATATATTCAGGAAGGTGAAAAGGTTAAATTTGTGTATTTGAAAAAAGCTAATCCTTTCGGTACTCATGTTATTTCTATGATAAATAATCTTCCAAGGGAATTAGGTATAAATAAATATATAGATTATGATACCCAATTTGATAAATCTTTTGTTGATCCATTAAAAATTATTCTTAATTCTATAGGATGGCATACGGAGAAAGTTGCTACACTCGAGGATTTTTTCTAATATGTTATAGGTATTAATATGAATATGTTGAATAGCAAACGGTATAAAATTGATATATGTTTTGAGTTTTTTGTAGATTGTGATTCAGATCTTAATCCTGAATCTATAATTGGTAATATCAAAGAACAAATTTCTGTAAGAAAAGTAGGGGAGGGGTTTCTTATAGATGATATGTATATGACATATCAAGTTTTTAAAATAGATGATAAAATGGTTGAGGTTTAAGTATGTTCAAATATAATTGTACGGTTGAGAGAATAGTTGATGGAGATACAATTGATGCCTTTATTGATTTAGGGTTTCATGTTATAGTTAGGAAAAGAATTAGGTTTTATGGAATAAATACTCCTGAAACTAGGACTAGGGATAAAGAAGAAAAGAAACGGGGGTTGGCTGCTAAAGAACGTCTGAAACAGCTGTTATCAGGCAATGATAATAAATTTGTATTACAATCACATGGTGTAGGTAAGTTTGGAAGATGTTTGGGTGAATTGTTTCTGAGAGAAGATGATGAAAAATCTATTCAGAAAATTTTAATTGAGGAAGGTCATGGTGTTGAGTATTTTGGAGGTAAACGATGAGAGTGTATGAATTGGCTAAAGAATATGAATATAAAGCTACGGCTTTTTTAGATGTTATTCAATCATTTGGAATTGGTGTTAATAGTCATATGAGTGGGTTGGATGAAGATCAAGTTAAAGATATAAGGTTTAAAATGGATTCCCTTGATCATGTTAAAGAAGGCAAATTAGATTACCCACCTAAAGATGAAGAAATAAAAGTGGAAAATGTTGAAGGGGAAGTTACGGAATCCACCGATTGGGAGATGTCTCCTACTGATGGGGATTCTGTTGCGGAACCTGTTAATATGGAAGAAATAAAAAATGAAATTGATAAAGGTGTGGAAAATGCTGCGAAAGCTAGAGAAGAATATAGTAAAACAGTGAGAAATAGTCAATTTATTGAAGATATGCAAGTAATTAATGATGGGTCTAAGAAAACAAAAGAGAGGGAAGAACATCTTAAGAGACTAAGGGAAAATCCGGAATCTCAACAAGTTACTGTTGAAACAACGAAAGGATTTTTTGGGTGGCTGAAAAATCTATTTTCTTAAAAGAATTTGATATACCTGATAATTCTTCTCATGATGGAACTGCACCTAGTATGTGGGGAATATATCGTGGTGGAGGAAAAAAACATATTTTTTTCTGTAAGGTCTGTGTAATGAATATTAATGTATTTTTTCCTAGATGGTGTAAAATTCTAAAAAAGGAAAATGGTTCAAATACAGTATTGAGTGGGATATTTAAATGTCCTTCTTGTATTAAATCAGATTTTGTAGAAATAGGAGAGTAAAATGGCTCTAGACGGTTTAATTAATGAATTAAAATCGAAGGTTGATCAAAATACAGCAATATTACATGAATTGAAAGCTAAACAAGTTTCTTGTGATGAAGCCAAAAACCTTTATCCACAATTATGGAAAAAGTATGAGGATCAATTAAAAGAGGTTCAGGCACTTGAATTTCCTACAATGAATGAAATTGCAAGTGGTCTTAGGTCGGCTAGAGAGAAAACATGGAATGATGCCAAAGTTCAACTTAAACTATTACAGGATAATATTAAAATGCAAACTAAGGAGATTGAAGAATTAACAGCAGAAGTTGAATTGTGTGGTATGGTTCATCAATTTGTAGTCGCTGCCGTTGAACGGGGTGAAAGTTTAGTTTATGATCAAGTGGTTTCTGCAACTGGACAGGTTGTGGATACAGCAGAAACAGTTTCTAATATTGTAGGGGATATTATAGAATGACAGATTTTTTAAATAATTTAGTTAAGAATTTGGGAGATGAACATACTACGATTGCTGCAGACGGTAAGTCTTCAGCAGAATTTAGTGGTACTATAGATACGGGTTCATATATTTTGAATGCCGCTTTATCAGGTTCTTTATACGGTGGAGTTCCTAATAATAAAATTACAGCTTTTGCTGGGGAAGCTTCTACCGGAAAAACTTTTTTTGTGTTAGGTGTTATTTCACAATTTTTAACGGATAATCCTGATGGAGGGGTTATTTATTTTGATACTGAAAGTGCAGTAACTAATGAAATGATGCAACAAAGGGGGATTGATACTACTAGAGTAGTTAAATCGGAACCAGAAACAATCCAAAA
>VTLG01013071.1_pt1 | contig 26688 bp, 38 predicted proteins | sample 4694571 | NCBI WGS metagenome assembly VTLG01 (sample SAMN12604809, study PRJNA352737) | marine metagenome | biome: ENVO:00000447; feature: ENVO:00000209|ENVO:00000569|ENVO:01000036; material: ENVO:00002151; isolation source: viral sequences binned using virsorter ...
TCATACACAAAGCTAACTGCTTATTTAGTTGAGGCGATAAAAGAATTAAGTAACAAAGTAAAAGATTTGGAGGCTAAGTAATGGCAGTAACAATAAGTATAGAATTTTCTGATGCAGAGTTTTTAACCTTACAAAATGCTATGGCAGTTACCGATGCAGGTATGGGGCAAACAGCTAGTGATTTTACCGCTAATGTTGTTAAAGCAAAAGTAGTTACATTCCTCTCATCTAAGGTTGGGGAATATGATAGGCAAAGACAAACAATAGCACAATCGAGTTTCAGTCCTAGCTAGCTATGGATATACAAGTTATACGAAACGATATATCTGATTTGCGATCGGATATAAATAGGATTCGAAATAATCTTGGATCAATGGATACCATGTTGTTGGGGCTAGGTATTCTCATGGGAGTTAATTGTGTTGCTACGTTAATACTTGCAATAGCGGTATGGAGTACGACCGGTAATGGCGGATAACGATAAAAGTAAAGAGGATAAAAGTTCAGCACAACTGACAGGCAGAGAGCTGATAATACTAGTCATCTTTGCTCCGGTTGTCTTTACCTGGCTTTTCCTTGGAGCGAGAATAATTTGGTCCGCCTCAAGTAACCCTCAAACGCTCGACTCGATTGAAGGTTTGCTCACGGCTCTAGCAGTACTGACTATACCAGTATCAGCAGGGCTTTCGGAACTTTGGAAATTAGGAGGTAGTAAAGATGAATAAATCATTTTGGAATAAGATAATATTTGTAATCAAGGGCAGGAAAGTAAAACTGCCTACTGTAAAAGCACCATCTGTGAAAGCTCCAGAGATGGCAAACATCAATACGCCTAAGATAGCCGGATTAAAACTGCCTAAGTTTGCAGGATTTAATTTAAAAGGTAAAACATCAGCTATTATTTTTGCTGCTATATTGGGTAGCACAGCTGTATTATCTTTAGCTATTTATTTTTCCATCGAAGGAGTCACACAAGCCCCTATATTTCCAGAGGCAGGAGTGTATGATGTAGCAGGCACACAACAGCTAGGTTATGTAGAACTTACTGTGGGTGAAGAAGTAAAGGACCAGACACAGACGTTACAAATTAATATTGGTGGCAGCACCGTAAGCGAGCTTGTGTTTAAAGACATGAACGTGGGGGCAGATAGTGGGGTTACATATGCCATACAGGTGGATAACACAGACGGAACAGGTGCTAAGATTCTATGTGAGAATCTATTACTTCAGGATATCATCGCACCTTCACTCAGATTTAATTCAAGTACAGCTTACTCACTCTATGTAAGTAGTACTGTAGCTGACGGATTCTCAATCACACCCACACTCAACTCTGTGCCTGTAGATTACAGGTTTGGTTCAGATCGTGGAGCGTTATCAGTACCAGAGGCTAGTGGTTCAGATGTTGACCGCATTGTAGTATCAACTGGTTCAAGCACTAGCACCGTTGGGAACATAACATTTGAGAACATCCGAAGTAAGAACCCTATAGACATACAGGACATATCCTGTAGCAACGTGACAATAAAGAATCTAATAATAGGAGATGGCACAGGTATAGATAGTGCCTCATTCGTATTAGGTAGCACAGTAAAAACTAGAAGTCTAAGTTCTGTAGGCAATACTGAAAGGAATATAAGTGTGAAGTAAATGGATTGGTTAGGAAAATTAAGACCACAAATATTTTTGGCCATATTGCTTTTAGCAGTACTGGCTATGATTGCTGTTTATAAAAATATTCCAGAGGTAGCGACAGCAACAATAGGCGGAATCATAGCACTTGGAATGAAAGTCTTGGAGAGTGAATAAATGAAAAAGAAAATAATAGCGACAACAGCAACATTAAGTTTAGTGGGAACATACCTACTTATAAAAAAATTGAGGAGAGTTTGAAATGTTAAAAACTATAAAATATGCTTTGAAATATAAAGACCTACTGGAACCTGCGGTGGAAATGATTTCTGTTGTTCAGAACTCAGTAAAAGATGGCCAACTTTCCAAAAAAGAAAAGTCAGCCATCATGAGTAAAATGTGGGTCATCATTAAAAAGGTGCAGAAGATTAAAACTGCTGCCTAACAAGGCTTGCCGCACTGCGAACAAAATCTATCTTTTCTTGAATGCGTGTGTTCAGTACATTTGTTTTTATTGTAAAGCACCTGGCTCGGATAAAAACCGTCAGGTCCTTCAGTTTGAGCAAAGTTATTTTTGTGATCACTATAATCAAACAGTCCTTCTCTGTAATGAAGTAGCATACTGTTATCACTCCATCCACCTACTTGCATAATTTTATAATCAGCTGTACCTTTAATCGTTTCCCATGCTGCAAATGTGTTTCTGAATTTATGTACCAGTCTTGTCAGGTGTAATCCACTTTTAGCTGCAATGGTTTCTATATCACGATATAGGGTGTGTTGACCCACGTTACCTGTTCCTTTTATACTGACCCATAAACAATCATGGTCTTGTTTGTTCCTAACCATGATTTTATTTCTAGTATCAATATATTTATAGAACTGGTTTCGTATTCCAGGAACTATTGGAACAATTCTTTCTTTTATTCCTTTGCCCATTATTCTTATTTGGTGGGTGTTGAAATCTATGTCCTGTATTTTGATGTTGGTACATTCAAAACGCCTCATGCCTGTTGAGATTAAAAGTAGCAAAGAAATCTTTATCCGTCTCCCATAAAAGTTTCGCTCATCACAGTGATCAAGAAGTATTTCTACTTCACGTTCACTTAAAAATGTTGTAAGTGTTTTGGGAGCTTTAAGTTTTTTTAATTTTACAAGAGGATTTACTTCAAGTAGAACTTTGTATTGCCCTCTGCTATCCATCTCATCTGATTCATATTCACTACACCAATTGAAAAACATTTTTATTACTGTGACATAAGAATTGATTGTAGATATTTTTGTTTCTTTATCCTGTAAAACATTAATATATTTTTTCACATGTGTACCGTGAATCAGTTCAAGGCTGTTTACGTCAGGATATTCTTTGCGTAACCAATCAAAAAAATATTTTAAATATCTTTTATAATTTGAAATGCTATTAGGTGATAAATTCCTATACTTACAATCATTGTAATATTCATCGGTAATCGGTATCCACCATCCTTGAGCACCGATAAATGACATTTTTCCAGTAGGAACTGCACCATCGTCAGGGGGAGTAATCGACAAAATCATGGTTTTTTTGCACTAGCGGACTTAGTTTATATAGTGTTTTCTAGTCTGTCAACTGATAAACTGGCATTTATAAAAATGTCAGTTATTCGCAATGAACATCCTATACACTGCATAATAGCTATATGTCTTGGTATGTTATGCCGCAAGTGACTCTCCTTTAATTTTTTGTTTTTTTACCAAGACACTGTAAATAATTGTGATATTTAAAATAACGCTTGACATAAAAAGATTGCTTGTAATAAGATGTATGAAATTTGCCAATTGCGAGCAAAAATGTATTATACGAGAGCAAAATATAATCATCAGTCTGACTGCACTGGCGGTAAACGCTGGAGCGATAGAAAACGTGCCAATCCATATGGGTATCCTGATGTTATAACCAAGATGAAACGTATGGGTGTCTGGTCCCATTTGGTAACTCTCAGTGAAATCATTGCCAGGCTTATGCTTCTTGCTCGATGCGGTGCCTCTTACACATGGATTGCTCCACCTTGTACCAGCGTTAAATAAATCATTTAGCATCTGGTAATAAAATCTCAAGGAGGATCTTATGCCCACCGACAACTCTATTAAAGTTGTGTTTCCTGAAAATTTAGACTTACAGAAATTCCCTAAAGAAATCATGATAACTTGCGATCATCTCCAAGGCGGAATCCTCGCACTACTGAACGCACGATGCGAGCATGTTCCTCATCAAGATCACGATATGTCTCAATCATCTCAATCTCTTCTGGAGTAAGGTCGCTTTTATTTATAAAGTCTTCCATTTCTGTTTCAGTCATATACTCTGCCCAATAAAACAGCTTGTAAACTGGAAGGTTCATAGCTCGTGCTAATTTGACTAGTACAGTTGGGTGAGGATTAGCTCCACGCTTAATGTTAGTTGAAATCCCCTGAGTAAGTTTGGCATCGATAAATAATCCCTGCCATGTTTTTTTTCTGTTCTTAATCCAGGTATCTATTTCTCGTGCGAGTCTAGAGTTAAGTTCTATCTTGGTAGCTGCTCGTAATGGCATCATGTACCCCCTAATAAAATAATTAAATAAATAGATTAATTATTTTATACAGGAAGACAAGTGGAATTGAGGGTTGTGGGCAGCCATTGATTCAAACCTCGAGGATCGACAAGATGCTTGGGGTCTGTGACGTTATCAAAAAATCTTTTTATCTGCCTGAGAAAAGCCCCTATCGGCACTTCAAATTGATATGAAGTGAAAACCTTTTCGAATAATGCAGTGCGAACTTTATTTGCCTGGTGCAGATTGTTTCCCAGAAGTTTGTTCGCTAAAAATACAAATGTTGAATGATTCTGAGCATTCCACCCAATCATATTTATAATGATTTGCATGGATTTTAAACATGATAAATTGGCCAGTAACATGTTATGAAAAAATACGTTTTCTAAATCGCTCTCTAGTCTCATTGTTCTCCTTTGTTTTTCGGTTAGACCATAATCTAATTATTTGAAAATCTATCCGAATTGCTCTCGATAAAAACACTGTAGCACGAATCCATTGTCACTTGCAAGCTATTTTGGTATTTCATTACATAATTTATAAATTCGTATCTAACGCAACAAAATTAACCCCTTGACGATAATTGATGTGTTTGTCTAGAATGCCATAACACCTTTCGATATTATGGTTTACACCCATCTATATCGGTTTAGCGTTTAGTAATAAGGAGAAGAAAATGCAGCGAGACTGGAGAGATATCGTCCGAAATGAACTACGAACCAACGAGAGATCAATAGCATGGCTTTCAAGAAGATTAGGTTACTCACCTAGTCATGTAAACCGGCTATTATCCGGTGAACGACAGCTTTCTGATGAAAAAAAAGAATCGCTTGCATCGATTTTAAATATATCACTGGAGACGTTGTTTGGCTAAGAAACCTATATCAGAGAAACAAATGAGACATGTGACCAGGTGCGGGCAAATAACTTTAGCTAGACATGGAGTAGATCATTACAAAAACATGGCTAAAAAATCCCCCATGACTGTAACTAATAAAGAAATTCTTTATAACAGATGGCGGAAGATTTTAGAAAACAAGGAGACTTCAGACTGGAATCCTGAAGAAAAAAAATGGGCAGGATATTTACAGATTCCAACAATAAAAACTTTGAAGGAGATGCACTAGCAACCTGCCCTGCTCCCTGCAAAACAAATGGAAAAATCTGAACACGAAGAACTTATAGAAGAACTAAGACTTATAAAAGAAATTTTGCAAAAAATATTGAATCATGTGAGGAATAGATTATGACATTAGACCAATTTGGCAACAAAGAAAAAAGTACTCAGGAATTAGAAAAGGTAATACTTAACCAAGATTTATCATCGTTAAGTGGTGAGCAACGAGTCAATTTTTATTACCAAGTGTGCGACCAGTATGGGCTAGATCCTTTCACACGTCCATTTGAATTTATCAAAATGAATGGGAAATTGGTTTTATATGCTACGAAAAGTTGTGCCTCAGCACTCCAGGAATTAAAGTCTATTTCTGTTGAGATTGTAAAGCAGGAACAGCTGATGGATAACTATATGGTTACTGCTAGAGGGTCTAGAAAAGATGATAATGCTCCTAATGGTGTTCAGGTGGCAGAAAACGTAGGTCTTGTTCCGATTGGTGGTCTTAAAGGCGATAACCTAGCTAATGCTGTAATGAAAGCAGTTACAAAGGCACAGCGTAGATTAGTGTTACAGATGGCAGGTTTAGGACAGACAGATGAATCAGAGATTCAAAGCATTGCTAATACTTCATCTGACAACGCAGTAGTTAGGGTCGAGGTTGATGAACAGGGAGAAATAGTAAACGAAACTCCAATTCAAAAAGAACCTGATCGAGTGCTTAAAGAATTTCAAAACACTCCTCAACATATAGAGATGGATGCTGATAAACAAAAGATGTTAAACGTATGTTGGAAGCATGATGTTGACTGGTATACCAAACCTAATACAAGACAGGATGAAGAAGAACCTGTATTTAGATCACATGGTTTACCTGATAAGCCTAATGGCGAACGTGGGGGCTTTTGTCAGTTCACTGAACTACTTAGATTACAGGTATGTGAAAAACTTGGCATACAACTTGATGAGAAAGAATGGGCTGGAAATGATTTAATAAAACATTTTCATAATCTCGTAGCTGAACATCATCATATGAAAAAGTTCAGACAGATAACAGATTTACAAAAACTACAGGTGGTCGAACTATTTGATCGCATGTCCATAGCAAGTCTCTGATGCCTGGCAAAGAACGAACATACACGATTGACGGAATTGAACTGCCCTCAGTAACTACTATTTTAAATATTATAGATAAGCCCTGGTTAGCTGCTTGGCAGAAGAAAGAGATGGGAGCTGCTATTAGAACTGAACTGTTATGTACTGAGCTTCCAGAAGACAAAATTAAACGAATAGATGTACTTGATGAAATTATTAAGCAGTCTAAAAAAGTACCTGCACTTATTGGCAAGCAAGCCATGAGCCTCGGAACAAAAATACATCAGGCCATAGAGGACTATTCTTTAGGTAAAGATGTAGAAATCACTGATGACATTAAGATAGGCGTAGCTTCTTTTAAATTGTGGCGGCAGGAGAGTGGTATGACACTGCTTGAAGCTGAACGAGTGGTGTATGACAAGGAGCTTGGATATGCCGGTACTGCCGATGCTATTTACCATGATAATTTCGGACGTAAATTTATTTTTGATTATAAGACCAGCAGTTCCGGTATTGTTTCAGATTCTTATGCCCTTCAAGTCGCAGCCTACTGTGCAGCTTACCCTGAAGTTATTCATGGTGGATATGTTTTGATGCTGAATAAATCCGGCAAGCCTGATTTTAAGATTCACAAGGTTGAACTTTTCGAGTCCTATAAAGCATTTGTAAATGCACTTGAGCTATATAAAAAAATCAAAGGGGGAAATTTATGGATTCAACAGAATTAGAAACATATAGGAGAAGTCAATTTGTATCGGCTGAAGGATTTGAGGATGCAGCTAGAGCAAACCCCAAAGCATATGAGGAGCTGGTCCTGAAAGATTCACTACTTGAGGAATATAAAGAACTGAAAATGAGCATAATCAGTATCGAGAAAAAACTTGACCGAATCATAAATAAAAACACACAAAAGGAAATAAACGAGGAGTCCGGAGTAGTACATAATCTTTATGATTTCGACAAAACTGATACAGCCCAGATACGATAAGGATGAAGACAGCGTTTGGTATGCTAGACATTTAGTCGATAATAAATTTCTATATTATGTCGCTAAAAATTTACGCATGGAAAAAACAGGTGTACATGCTACGCTTTTTTTCTACATTGGCAGAGATGGAGACTCTTTACAAAAAATAGTACAGCTTCTCAGATTCAGTGAATTTAATATCTCTAGAGAAGCTGAACGCAGAAAATTAAGTAAAGGTGCTTTTGAGGAGTTAACTCAGACTCAGCAGAACAAACTGCCTTTATCAATATTGCAGCATGAAACTGATTTATTCTGCTTAGTAGCGTGGGACACAAGAAACAAGGGCGGTTCAGCCGATATGGTGGAAGGAAAGCCCCCTGCTCAGGTCGATTGGCTGTGCGATGGAATGGTATTAAATGGAGCAGGATCTATTTTGTTTGGTCAACAGGGTATGGGTAAGTCAACTATATCTCTGTTAATAGCAGCTAGTATCGACTCAGGCGATTCTATATTTTATAACGTAAAACAGGCTAATACATTATTTATAAACCTTGAGAGGTCAGGAGATTCATTAGCCAGGCGTTTAGGCAGAGTGAACGAGATACTTGGATATCCTCAAAACCGCTCTATGTTAATGCTTAATGAACGTGGCAGAAGTCTTGCAGATATAGAACCTATTATAAAACAGGCTGTAAAAGACCATGATATAAAGTTCATGGTACTTGATTCGATATCAAGGTCTGGTACAGGCGATTTAAATTCCAACACAGATATTAACAAGCTGATGAACTCGCTCAACAATCTTGCCCCTAGCTATATGGCACTCGGTCATCAGCCTAAAGGCGGCACTAGTTTGTACGGCTCGGTCCTTCAGTCAGCAGCTGCCGACATAATGATCAGGCTGCACTCTACAAAGGATGACGATGGACGTATAGCCGTTGCTTTACAGGTAACAAAAGCAAACGATATTAGTTTCCCACCAGTACGAGTATTTGAATTTGGATTTGATGCCCTTGGTTTAAGCGATGTAAAGGAATCTTCGCTTGACGATTGGCCAGGACTACAGGAATCGATTACACCTTCTACAGCTTCATTGGTAGAGGACTATGTTACATCTAATCCAAGCTCATCTACAGAGGAAATAGCGAAGGCCCTAGATAAGTCACGAAACTATGTCAGTGAAGTAATCAATTCAAGTGGAAAGTATGACTATACCCAGCAAGGAAAAACAAAATTATTCAGCATAAAAAACAGGAGTTAGAAATGAAAAAAAATGCGGTTTAAAACAGTAATTAAAAACATATTAAAAAAAAATAAAAAGGGAGAATTAAAATTGAAAACAGAATCACCTAAACAAACACTGACATCGATAAAAAAACTGGCACAACGATGGAATTGTAGTGAACGTCTTATTTGGGAAAAATGCAGAGATGGTGAAATTCCTTCTAGCAAAATTGGAGATAAATGGTTTATTTCAATGGAGTATGTTGAACATGCTGAAAAAGGAAACAATCAGAACCATGCAAATCGTGAAGTAGAGCCACTTAATGTTGAACATGAGAACACTGAAGATAAGGAGATTAATTTTGAGGAGACGATTTTATTACGAAAGGTAAAGGAACATTTACATCAGACCGTACAACATATGAGGGCATTAGAGGAATTGGTAAACCAATTTGTTGCTGATAAAGAAAAACCGAAATCTCAAAATAAAGTTACTACTATAAAATATGAAGAACTTCCTGCTTCAGGCGGAGTCTTTACAAAAGAAGATATGTTATTGGCAGCAGGTGATGGTTCTTCAGTACCGGTTGAAAAATCAAATAATAAAACTGCAAATCAAATGCGTGATCGCACTCAACCAATCGAGTTGAAAGTAAAAAACCTTCTTCTTACAAATCCTCCACCTGCTTTTGGCAAGCGAACAAAGTACATAACAATCAAAGAACTTACAAAACGCTGGAAGGTTGGCCATAACACTATTAATCGCTGGTGCAAAATCGGAAAAGCAGAATCGATTTATTACAACAACCGATATTTGATTTCAACAGAATGGGTAAAAAACTTTGAGAAAGTACAGAAAGAAGAAAGGGTTATTAGCTACTAAAGATCAAGGAAAAATAGCAGAAAAACATGACCGCCGACACATCACCGACACATCAAAATATGTACCGCCGACAGGTAATCGACACTACCGCCGACACATTATCGACAGGTAAATTTCTGAAAATCTGCAATATATATTATATATATATATATAAGAGTAAGAAGTATAAGAAATATAATTATTCTTATATTCTTAATCTGTCGGTAATATACCTTTATAAGTATTACCGACAGATTATAAGAAATAATAAATATTATACCGACACTTACCGACAGAAAGAAGGTGGAACGAGATGAAGAAAGTCGATCCGCCAGATTATTTTGATACCCTTACAGAGAAACAGTTCGGTGGACAGCTCGAGCAGTTATGCAAGCTTTTTGGCTGGAGGTACTACCACACTCATAACAGTAGGTTTTCAGCTCCAGGATATCCTGATTACACCTTAGTCAGGGAACGTGTAGTATTTGCTGAACTAAAACGGCAAGCCAAGGCATCTAAATTAACAGCAAAACAAATCGAATGGAGAGATGCTTTACTCCAAGCAAAACAGGAGTGGTATCTATGGCGGCCAAAGGATATGGACGATATAGCGGAGATACTCAGATGAAATTCGATGAAGTCAGGTTTATTTCGGACAGAGAAAATAAGTTGTTTGATACGTTCATTGAACTCAAACGACTTCGTGGAAAAAGAATCCGGCTTAAAACAAACAGGCAGCTTATACCGAAATACGAGGACCTGAGTACTATTGATGATCCATGTGTACTTGAGACATTCATGCCTATCGGCTGCTCTCATCTTCCAACCTGTAAAACTGATAAGATATGCAGCGTTAACTCTCACAAACAGGCTTTAAGAAAAAGAACTTTCTACAATGAACATGAGCTGTTTGAAAAATTAAATGAATGTGTGTGTGGGCACGTTGAGAAACTTGTTCTCAATGGGTATCTATTCGATATTAAAATAAATCAATTAAGGTTCAGAGTAGGTAAGAGTACAGATCTCCTTGGTGCTATAGCATGTCCTGAGTGCAGTCGAGTACTTTACGCATACTATATCGAGTTAAAAATGAATCGTTACAAGGGCTTTATAACACCACAGCCAAGACAGAAGTTATACCAATCCCCTGCCAGGCAAAAGAAAAGCCCCTTAATGATTTAATTAAAGGGCTTTAATCGGCATTTGATTGTAAGTTTTAGAGTTAAAGTTTTTGGTTTTCTAATTCTTTAATTAAAAAATCAATTTCTTTTTCTTCATTAGATTCCATGCTAGGTAGTAACTCGCACATAGTGATAAGCGAATCTACTGCTATTTCTATATCTTTTTGTGTTGGCTTAGTATTGTTTTGTTCTTTGCTAAAGTGTTCTTCACTTAAAACACAATCAGACTTACCACAATAGTGTTCATCCCAATAATCCCATAAAATTGCTATTGCTTTTTTATACAAAGTTTCATTTAAACCTAATTGAATTGTCAATTTTTCTTCTCCTTGTTTTTTTCTAATTCTAAAAATCTAGTTACTTCATCTGCCGGTATTTGAATTGGACTACCTTTCAGTCCTGGTTTATCTTGAGTATATTTTATAAGTTGTTCTGTATTTTTTTTCAACTCTTTGTATTGTTTTCTATTTGCTTTAGTATCCAGTCGGTCCTTAATTTGTTTCTCAGTTTGTTTAAAGATTTTAGCAAATTTAAATACACTATAATATCCACGATAAAGGTGGTCGTATGGTTTTGGGCATTCATTCATTGACTACGCACCTTCCTTTTTATATTCTTCTTTGGTAATAATGCTCATTTGAGCATGGCAATCTTCACATAGGTCAAAATCAACACCTTCAATCCTATGTCCAATATCCAATTCATTAGCGTATACCCATGTTGGTTCTAATACGTTCTCACTACCACAATCAGGACACACATATATTGGTTCTATATATTTAATGTTTTTCATTACGCCACTTTCTCCTTATTGAATTTGATTGCGTTATTCAGGCACGTTCCACAAGTTGTGTATTCGATAGTAAAGCAATGCGGCTTGCTGCATTCATGCTTTATATCTTCTTCATTCCGGTACTTATCACATTCGGGATTTATACAGTAATGTTTGTGTTTCACTATTAACTCCTTCTTCTACATGCACATAAGCAATTTATTAATTCTGGTTCTTCTACCATTTCACATAAATGATCTTCAACATCTCCGCCCATTTCTATCATCATTGTTTGTTGTTGATCACCTTCAATACCATTGTCATAAGCTACCATTAGACATTCGTCACAAACTGTTTCTATATATGTTTCCACTATTAACTCCTTCAAAGTTATTATTTTTTTAGTCATGTTCATTATCTTGGTTTCAATCTGTTGCCTAACCTGATTATTTCTTATAAGCAATTCTCCTGGTGTTTTGTTAAATCTGATTTACTGGTTTATTTAAAATTAGATATAAATTTAAAGCCTATTAGTTTTGTTTTTGGTAGTTTGATACCTAAAATGTTTTTTTAATGGCTTTAAAATGGATTTAATTAAATTGTTTTACTTGGATTATGTTCAATTTGCAGTAATCCGAACCTATTGCCGCCTAATCCGGAATTACATATATCGCATGAATACCAGGAAAAACTTGGACCATTATCAGAATCGTAATTATCAAAAATTTGATAATCTTTTAAGATCTCATTGAATGAATCTTCTATGTTTTGTTTATCTTCTTTTGTTAGATAACTAGTATCAAATTGTTCAGCATCGAAAAAATCAGAATCATAATGATGATAAAAGTAGCAATCTTCACATACTGACAATTCAAATTCTTTTGGTAATAATTTCTGGGAATCTATGGTAATATTATCTTGTTGCATAATAATTAATACTCCTTCAAAGTTTTTTTATTTTTGTAACTAAATCCCTAGATATTGATCGTATCTAGGGATTATTTATTTAAATTTAATTAATGCGTTCTATTGTCATGTTATGGTTTATGTATCTTGTAAAATCTAAATTATTATTATCTAGATAATCTCTAAAAGATTCATAATCCCATTCACCATGTCTACTACTACTCCAATCGTTATTATCTTCTAACCCAGTATCTTCATCTAAATATTGTTTTATTAAACTTTGTTTAGTATGTACTTCAAGCAGCCCTTCCCAAGTACATAAATAAACTGGTGTTTTAGGATCTTCCAATTGATTAATATTAAAACTTGCTAACATTTTATTAACTCCTTCAAAGTTTTTTATTTAGGTAAATTAATTCACCTTATAATCTAACAATTGAATGCTAGATTATAGCGTGAATTAACACGCTAGGATTTAAAATGCACGAATTATAAAACTTTTATCTGGTGTTGAGATATTCCCAATAAAAGCTTCTGTAGTTCTACCTTTAAATTCAATAACTTCTGTATGGTCTCTTAATACACTTATTATTTCGCTATAGTCTAAATCTAACAAATCCCGCAAGTTGTGTATTTGATCTTGATAATCGGTTATATATTCTTCTATGTTTTTATACTCTGTATAATCGCAACAAATAGAAACCATATCAAAATTGATATTTTCACCTGTTGATTCTTCAAGATCTTCAAAGTATTCAAATAATGCAATTAAACCATCATAAGAAAAATTGTTTTTATACGTGGGGCTATTTCTGAAAGTATCGATAAACTCGGATTGTGTAACGTGAGTAATCATTTTTCTAAACTCCTTCAAAGTTTTTAATTAATTTATGTCTCTTGTTTGTGTATGACATCCTTTACATATGCCATTATCTATATATTCAATTTCGTTACCACATAACCAACAATTATAAATATCTTTTTCTTCAAATATATTACAATGCGGACAGTATTCAACATTCGGTAAATGTTCAATTTCAAATGCATTACAATGCGGGCAATTATTGTCTAAACCAAAACCAGGATTTTCACATTTACAGTATAAAATCTCGTTAATACTTCTTTTGTCTATTGGTAAAACTTGGTTTATATAAAATTCTTCAATTTGTTCTTCTGTTGGATTCGTTGCCAGAAACATTTTAATCTTGCTTGTTAAATCATTCATTTGTTTAAACTCCTTCAAAGTTTTAAGTTAAGATAAATTTATCATAGTGAAGTATTAATTAATACTTCTTAACAATATCATTATTATATATATATGTATTAATTAGTATTATTATTAATATTAGTGTTAATATTCTCTAAAGTGCCTTAATAATATTAGTGTTTTTTAACATAATTAAATAATATTTTTGGAGTTAATATAATGAATGATTTTCATGTACATAATGAAAAAATATATAAGACTAAAAGTTTAAGAATGTGGATACCTAAAATATTATTTAATAGTGATTTATTACCATATGAATATAAGGTGCGTTATTTAATATCAAACAAGAGTCGCTCAAACTATCTGAACCTTATAGTGGGTAATTGTTGTATCTATGCAGGATGCGACAATCCTATCGCATTTAATGAGATATTCAGGGCATTACAACAGTTTGATACCATAAAAAAATGATCTTAATAAATACCTATCTGTTTTTTGTTGTTTATTGGTAGTAATCGTTATTATCTGGCAATGTTTCTATCTTCTGAAAATTCCGACACTTTCCGAATTTTGGCCTTGCCGGTTGGCCAGGGGCCACCCTTGTTCTTTGTTGGTACCCACTCAAGCGATAAATCATTCAAAATCACTTCATAACTGTAATTAAAAATAATACTGTTAGGTATTGACTTTATAGGCATATGTAATTAGATTACAGTTTAAAGTGGGGGTAGCACTACGGTGGTTTTCTTCTCCTTTAAAGTGTTTCCATCGGCTCCGACTTGCTCTCGTGAAGTTTAGTGTTACCCCTGATTAATTAGGAGAGTTATGAAGCATATAGTGTCATTAAGTGGAGGGACATCGAGTGCTGTAGCGGCTGACAGGGTAATTAAGCGTTATGGCAAGGATAATGTGGTGTTATGGTTTGCGGACACTAAGTGGGAGGACGAGGATTTATACAGGTTTTTAGGGGATTTGGAGTCATACTGGGGCATGGAGATAGAGAGGTATGTTAATGGGTTAAATCCGTTAGAGGTAGCTGAGAAGGCTAAGATGATTCCTAACAATCGGATGGTGCGGTGTTCATTTGAGTTAAAGATAGAGCCGTTTACGAGGTTGATCAAGAAGATGGATAAGCCTTTGACTGTTCATATTGGATTAGATTGGTCTGAGCAGCATAGGATGGCTGCTCCTAAGAGGAATTATGAGGAGATAGAGGGAGTGAGTGTAGAGTTTCCTTTGATGTGGAAGCCTTATGAGAGTTTGAAATATGCGAAGGTAGTGGAGTCATGGGGAATAGAGTCACCGAGGTTATATAAGTACGGTTTTCCGCATAATAATTGTGGAGGCAGGTGTGTTAGGCAGGGGCAGGCTGAATGGAAGAGGTTAAAGAGTGTATTTCCAGAGAGGTTTGCTCAGGTTAGGGATTGGGAGTTATTACAGCAGACAAAGAGTGAGACTAGAAAGGATAAGGCTATATTGACTAGGACGGTTGCTGGGGAGAGAAGGCCTATTACGTTAGCTGTTTTAGATAAGGAGTGGGAAGAAGACCCACAGGTAGATATGTTTGAATACGAGGGAGATGATTTCTCGTGTTTTTGTACTAATTAGGAGATATGAATGGCTAGGAAGGCGGATTTAACAAAGCATCCTGCGTTAGCTGCTAAGAATGCTGTGAAGGTTAATGTAGAGGACAGATCTGAGTGGAGTGAGCTGACTGTAGAGCAGAGGTCATTTATGACTGTTTATATGGATTGTATGGATGCTGCGAGGGCGTGTGAGTTGACAGGGGAGTCTATGGCATGGGTAGAGGAGCAGAGGATGATGAGTGAGGATTTTGAGAGGGTATTTGTGGATGTTATGCATGAGCCTAAGCGGATAGCTGAGCAGATAGCAGGGATAATGCTGCCTATGTCGATTATCAAGTTGAAGAATTTAATAGAGCAGGATGTTAATAAGAATGTACAGCTGAATGCAATAAAGCATTTGCATCAGATAAGGGGCATGATGCCTGAGGGAGCGGTTAGCGGTGCAGGGAATTTCGTGAATGTCAGTGTGAGTAATTTTACTGGTGGCAAAGACTGATTGTGTACATAGTTATTTGATTGGGTTGCCTGACGGCAGGTATTCGGTTGGGGTGTGTGAGAAGTGCGGTGATGAGAGGGAGATGATCAATGTATTGCCGATGGATTTAGAGAATGCAGGGTGGAAGGATACGAAGGAATATTTATGGCTGCATAGCTTGGGGAAAGATGAGAAAGGTTACAGGACGATTAATTAGGCTGGTGCAAGAAGAGTGAATGAGATATATATCACTGTTCAGCGGAATAGGAGCTTTGGACTTGGCGGTGAGGTCTGTTTTAGGTGCGGAGACGGAAGCGTATGTGGAGATAGACGGATTCTGTCAGAAGGTTTTAAGGGCGAGGATGAAGGACGGATATCTGGAAAAAGCGGAGATATTTGGGGATGTAAGGAAATTTAAGTGGGAAAAGACTGACATGGTGGTTGGTGGATTTCCGTGTCAGCCGTTTTCGTTAGCAGGAGAGAGAAAAGGTGAATCAGACGATAGGAACATGTGGCCAGACACCCTTAGAGTCATTCGCATGGCTCGACCGGAGTACGTCTTTCTGGAGAACGTACCAGGTCTCCTTTCTGGAGATGGCGAAGGACGGCAGCCCTATGTGTACACTATCCTCGCAAACCTTGCCGAGGAGGGGTTCGATGCGGAATGGGAAATTGTTGGAGCTGACGATGCAGGAGCTCCCCACAGAAGAAAAAGGTGGTTCTGCTTTGCCTATAGGAAACTGGCCGACTCCAACAGTAGCGGATACATACACAGGGAATCTGAAATCGACTCAGATAAAAGAAGGATCGATGCACTCAGTGACACTTCCCACAGCTGTGATGAAATATCCGAAAGAAGTTTCAACTACCCACCAGGACCCTCAGACTCATCCGGATGGGAGTACCTGCTCAGTATCATGCCGGAGGTTGAACCCGCTTTTTGTAGAATATCTGATGATGGGGAAAAACTACATAGGATGGACAGACTTAAAGCCCTTGGGAACGCAGTCGCTTGGCAGGCAGGAGCTATCGCACTCAGACTCTGTATCGAAAGGTCAGGAGTCTTAAATGGTTCAGCAGCAGCTCAATCTAAGTGATTTTTATAAACCTCATCCAGGTCAGCAGAGAGTGCATGGAGTTGATGCTAAGATCAAGGTTTTAGAGATAGGACGCAGGTGGGGTAAATCTCGTTTTGCTTTATGGGAATTAATCAGAAGATATGTAGAAAGCCTTGAAATAGAGGTGGAATCTCATCTGATACCGCCTTTTCATGCTTGGATAGTAACACCGAATTTTCCGCAGGCTAGGCAGATTTGGAACGAAATGATTGCTTTCTTTCCTAATGAGTTTATATCTCCTGCCGGTATTAAGCAGGACTCTTGGCTGATGCACCTAAAAGGCAGCGATAAAAGAACTTGGGGACAAATCGAGGTTAAATCAGCTCATGATCCGGACAGCCTACAGACGGCAGGTCTGGATTTTTTGTGGATATCAGAAGCTCAGGATATATCCGATAAGGCTTTTGAAAAGCTGTTGCCTACGCTTAGAAGCCCTGAAAGACTTGGTTACGGTATATTTGAAGGCATTCCTGCTCTTTATCCTGATCATTGGTTCAGAAGAGCGTTTGTTGCAGGCGAAAGAGGTGAACGAGGATTTTCCTCCTTTAAGGCTACAAGCTTTGAAAACCCTTTGCTTAACGCAGAACAGAAGGCGGAGATAGAATCTGACAAGGAGCTGTTGCCTGAAAGGGTCTGGAGACGTATGTACCTTGCTGAATTTTCTGACTCAGCCGGTTATTTCACTAATATAGATGCCAATATAGCAGGTGACCCTATGCAGGGGCCTGTTCCAGGTGCAAGGTATATAGCAGGCCTTGACCTTGGTAGAAAGTTAGATCCCTCAGTTATGGTGATCATGGATGCAGCTGAAAGAAAGATGGTGCATTATCACGGATGGGATGACGGCACAGAATGGGTAGCTCAGAGAGAACACGTTATCAGGCTTGTAGAGGAATGGGGTATAGAACAGATATGTATTGATGCTACAGGTATAGGTGACGTATTTATGAGTGAACTCATAGAAGCAGGAGTTCCTGTATCTCCGTATATATTTTCTCAGTCCTCAAGAGAACATCTGCTTCAGCAGCTTGTTGTAGCTTTAGAAAGACAGACTATTTCGTTCTTTAATGAAAAAAGGCTTTTAAGACAGCTTAGAGCCTTTCAGTATAGAAAACTGCCTGGCGGAAGATATAAGGCGGAAGCACCTCCAGGTGAACATGACGATGCCGTATTTGCACTTGCACTTGCTTTAGAAGTGGCTGATTCCAGTAGACCTGTGACCAGTTCCTTCAGACCTATAGGCAATTCAAGATATGTGCCTACGCAGGCTGAAGCCAATAACGGTTGGAATCAGGGTAATTTAGAAGGACCGAAACTGATGAGACTTAGAAGACTCGAAAAAATAGCCAAAAGAGCTGAAGAATTGGGGATTAGCTAATGGTAACTACAGAAAAACCTGTGATGGAAGAAATAACCGAATGGATGCCTGGTGATCCTGAAAACTCGGATGCACCTGAATTAGATGACGTACTTGACCTGTTCGATAGGCAGAAAGCCTATTATCAGGATTTTCATAAACAGTGCGAGACTGAAGAGGAATATTACATGGGCAATAGGACTGTGCCTGCTCCTGAAGGTATAGACCCTGTATGGCCTGCTACGGCAGGTGCTATAGTCAATACGGCTAGCGACCATGTGGATGTCAATAATCTTGCTATAGATGTACCTTCCTCTCCCAGATCAAGAGCAAGGGCGGAACGGATTCAAAAGACTTTGACAGGCATCTGGCTCATGATGAAAAAGCCGGTGCTTAGAACAGCTGTAAGACAGAGTTTCCTATATGGCGTAGGCTGGATTAAATCCATGTGGGATTCAGATAACTGGCCTAATGCCCCTGTAGTCGATGACTTCGAGGATGAAGCTGACTATAAACGTGCTCTTAACGATTTCATGGAAGACCGAAGCATAAAGTTCCCCTTTGCTGCTAACGTGATTAATCCACGCAATCTGGTCTGGGATGACTCTAAAACCAAAACAAAGTGGGTTATTGAATTTATGGATCGTGACGTAGATGACGTTAGTCAGAAATATCCTGAGTGGAAACCTGAAAACCCATCTGCATCTCAAGCTGAGTGGTTTGAGTATTGGGACGAAGATTGGGTGATGTATGTCTGTGACAGACAGATAGTGTGGGGACCTCACCGTCATGGTTATGGTCATCTGCCTTTTACGCCTATAATCCCTGTTCATAGTTATACATTTGAAGACGGTAGCCCTGAAGAACGCTACAGGGGCGTACTTAATACTGTACACAACCTATTAGACGAAGAAGCAAGGCTGATGACTCAGATTGGAGCGTTGGTCAGGACAGTAGCGTATAGAACTATAGATTTCTATGGACCTGAACAGAACGCAGAAAGAGTCAGAAGTGACTATGAACTGTTTGGCGGTAAGAATATCGTGCTTCCAGGAGTGGACGTAAGACCATCTCCAATGGTGCAGATACCACCGGATATATATCAGCAGTTATCTATGATACAGACCAAGATAGAGGAAGCAACCTTTCCAAACGTGATAAGAGGAGTAAGACCTACAGGTGTTTCTTCAGGGTTTGGATTAAGCGTACTTGCCGGAATGGGCAGACTGGTATTTCAGGGAGTGGCTGACGGATTAAGACATGCGTTGGAAGATATAAATAAAAAATGGCTCATGCTGATAGAAAACAAGGCAGGCGGCAGAGTTACTGTATACGGTAGAAATGAGATACATAATTTCGATCAGACAATAGGTCCTGACCAGATTCGTGGCTATCACGAAAATACTGTCAGGGTTAAGGCAGAAGCACCTGAAGAGCGTGAAAGAGAGGCTCTGCTTGCCATGAGACTTAAAGGTGCAGGGATAATTTCGCTATATGAAGCTCAAAGAAGAGCAGGAATTACAGACCCAATGGAAGAGCAGATGCAGATTAGAGCCGAACAATTGCTTAATACACCTGAGTTTATACAGCAGCAGACTGCTTTACTATTACAGAAAGTAGGACTGCCTACACAGATGGAGCAGGCGGCTTCACCTACAGGCGAGACAGGAAACGTAGGTAGTAGAAATATAGGCGGAGCACAGTTACAAAGACCAGGAGAAGCTAACATACAGGCTGCAAGAGTAGCTTCTCAACAGGGAAGACCAAGCGTATATCCACAGGGTATGGGCGGTATAGATCAGCTAGGGGCTGAACTCGGTGGACCTACAGGCGGAGCAGTAGGAATGCCAAGCGGTGAGACTATAGGAGAATAATATGGTTAAAAAGAAAAGCGACAGAAATCATTTACAGACACCAGTGGATATAGCTGCCGATACAGCTAGTATACAGACCGAAGAAATATTTGAAGGCATACTTGGAAAGCCTAAAAAGCCTAAGCCCACAATGGTTGCAGGTCAGCCTGTGGATGACATTATTCAAGAGCTTTCTAAATTACTGCCTGGAGGTTAATCATGATGAACGGATACGAAGATTGGAATCCTGCTGAAAAAGCTGCAAGAGAAGCACAGGAAAAGGCATTGGCTGCCACAAGAGCTGCCGAGGAAGAACAGGCATTTATAGATCAAGGAGCAGGAGGTGGTTTTGTAGCTCCTCCTTCAGGTGTAATGGGCGGTCTTTTAACAGGAAATGGGGGTACAGGAGTAACAGGGAATGGCACTAAATCAGATGCTCCAGTTCTTGCACAGGGACCTTTGTATCGAGGTGCAAAGCGTGAAGATATTCCTACAGGACTTCCTACGGTTATAACCGGAAATGGGAATGGTACTAATGGTCAACAAACAAATATCACAGGTGAAATACCTGGAGTACAGAACGGTAAGGCAGTACCGACAATACCGACCATTCCAACAACGCCTCAACCTGAAGCGATGGGACAGGGTTTTGGAGGTATTCCTAGCGGCCAAAATATAATGGGAGCCGGTAATCAGGGTTATACCGGTGGTCAGGGATTCGTTCCGCAAGGAGATTCTAGTATAGAGGAAAATTTAAAAGATGACTCAGAAGCACAGGCTGCTTTTAAAGCAGGGCGTGAGCAACAACAAGCACAATCTGAATCAGCAGCAGCGGCAGGTCAACCTATACCACAACAACCCACAACAAAAAGGCCTTTACCATCTGCACCTACAAATATTGCTATGTCATCTGAACAAGACCTTTCGGACGATGATTTCCGTAACGTATGGGACAGAGTAAATAGAAACGCTATTCCAATGGCACAACTTGGAAACTTTTTAAAATTTGAAACTACAGACGTTGTAGTAGGTACAGATGCAAATGGTGATCCAATAACCGCTAGAGAAACAAGAATGAGTACTAGAAGCAAGCTACTTTTAGAGCGTGCTATTTCTGTTGAAAGAGACAACAGAATACAAGAACAAGATAAGTATGAAAGAGATTTAGCAGAGGCAGAACTTACAGGGAATTTTGATAATAAATTAACTCTTGAGGGTAGAAAAGCCAAGCTACAGAAAGAGCTGGCAGAGGCAGAAGTTACAGGCATGTATGGGGAAAAAGCAACACTTGCCAAGCAAAAGTTAGACCTAGAAGAAAGAATAGATTACGCAAATAGCACAGGGATGTATAAAGACCCTAATACAAATAAATACGAAAAAACACTTCTTTTGAAAAAAATGGAGCAGGATAAAGAACTTGCTGATCTTGAAATGCAAATGCAGGAAACAGCTCTTATGGGAGCTAATCCAGAAGGAGTAGTCACTTTTGCCAAGGAGCAATGGCTTGACCAAATAAAAACAGATAAAACGAGATATAACGATGCAGTAACTCAATTAGGCGTTGAAAACGATATGAGAATGCTTGAGATTCTCGGAACTAGTAAAGAAGGTGCTTTTGTATATGACGAAAATGGAAATATAGAAACTGACCTTCAGGGGAATCCTATTTTACAGACTCTTGCTGCAAAACAGTTAGCGGAAGATATGCTGACAGGGCAGGCAAACAGAGATGATATCAAAGCCAGAACAGATGAATTAAAAAGGTCAAATGAAGAAGCTGAGAAATTGAGGCTGATGGAAATTATGGGGTATGACGAGAATGAAGCTAAAACATTTGCCGCTAGACAGTTTGACGAAAAAGTCAGGGTTGCCAAAAAGGCTGAAGAATTAAGAGAAACAGAACTTGAACTTGAGCGTACGATGCTAGAAAGCCAAATGGATTTACAAAGGCAGCAGCTTGCTAGTCAGAACCTTGCACTCATGCTTCAAAACCCAGCAGCTTTTGGAGCATTACAGGCTATGCAAGGCGGTATGATGCCTCAACAGCTTGGAGGATTAGGATTACAAATGCCAACAACTCAGCAGCCTGCACAGATTTCTCCACAGCAACAGGTTGGACAGTTTTTCCAAGGCGGTATTCCAACTATGGGTCAACTCGGACAACTTGATCCACAGGCTTTACAGACACTTACAAACATGTTGGGTTTTGCAGGCGGAATCACTCCGCAGCAATTCGGACGAGCATCAGCAGGAGTTACTCCAGGAGGTATGCAAGCAGGTCCTGCACGAGTATTTGCAGGCGGAATGCCTACTGCAAGGAGAGTATAAATGGTATCTAGGTACAGGGAAAGAAGACCCAAATGGTCTATTGCGAAAATTGATGCTCAAACTGAACAGGAAGATTCTTTTAGAAGATTGATAGGCTTGGCTAAAATAGCCAAACGAGCAAGAATCAATCAAATGGCAAAAGATTCGGCTAAGTCTTTAGCACCTGACATTGGTAACGTGCCAATGATTAACCGTGAAACAAGTGATCCTCCGTTTAAAAGTATATTTACGTCTACAGCAGGTAAAATTATACCTGATTATATAGAACGACCTGTATCTGATGTTGCTAGAAAAACAGTAGGTGGTGCTTATAATCTGGTTGCAGATGTTTTACCTGAACACATATTTGCTACTGCAAGTCAAGCAACAGGTTTGAAATTTGGTGAAAAAACAGAAAGAGTAAAAAGAGCATTAGATAAGTTCCGTGATGATACAGGGGTAGACCTAAGTTACTATTACAATCTTACGTCACCAGGTGGAGTTGCTTCAAATATTGCAGGGATGGCTACCGGAGGACCTACTCCTGTAGATGCCTTCAGTCCTCAGCAGTTAAAAAGACTTTCTGAACTAGTGACCGAAGTAAAAGATATCAGGCAGGAACGCCCTTGGTATGCACAGGTAGGCATGAGCGTTGCAAACCCTGTTGAATGGGTTGGAGGAGCAGCTGTAGGAAGAGGTTTAGCATCAGCTACTGCAAGAGCTAGTACAAAAACAGTAGCTAAAACCACAGCTAAAAAAGTTACACAAAAAACAACCCCTGAAATGCCGTCTATAGAAAACATGATAGATCAACTACACCCACCCCATAACAGTTTGCTTGGAGGAACGTGGAAAAAAACAGGTGAGAATTTTGAAATAGCTGTTCTCAACTCTGCTAAGTTAAAAGAATACAGGCAAAAGGCAACAGATAAGCTGTTTGAAAAACTTGGCGGAACAATGTTTGCAAACCCTTCTAAATTACATCACAGGTTTGTAGAGGCTATGGGGCTTGGAGATGAATACGCAAAAAACAACACTTATCTGTTGATGAGAAGAATGTTAAATGTAGGTGGCGGACAGGGAGATGCTAATAAACTATTTAATCTAAATGATCAATTCGTTGGTAAATTTGCTTTGAAAACTAATCCCAAAAAGTTAGAAGAAGTTTCTTTTGGGCAACTAGCTCAATATAGAAATCAATTCATTTTGACTGATACACAAAAATTATGGTTTAAAGAATTTGACGATATTACACAGGAAATGAAACGGCATATTATTGATAGAGGTGCTTTAAGATTTAAAGTTGCTAGAGATGCTACCGACAAGGCAGAAGAAAAGTTACGCATTAAAGCAGAACAGGAATTGTTACAGAATAAAGGTGTTAAAGGAAATTATTTTCCAAATATTTGGACGTACTGGCAGTATTTTGATGAAACGGCAGGCGAACAAGTAGTAAAACTTCCTGCTGGAGTGAAAGGTGCTTTCGGTAAAAAAGCTCCTTGGGAAAAAGCTAGGCTACACGAAAATGCCGCAGATGCTTATGAAAAAGGATACAGAGGCGATCCGATGGAACAGGTTCGTATTCTCTGGGAATCTATGTATCAAAGAGTACATGAGCACCAATTAACAGATTATATATTACCTTACATGAAAACAGAGCTTGACCGAATTGATCCTAAATACGGAAAGGCTGTGATTCAGGCAACCAAAAGAGCAACAGGTTTAAGACAGATGAAAGCAAGTGTTGATGAGATATTCCGTACTAAAAGCGTAATGGAAGTTGAAAAATGGCCTAAAACTTTTAGAGGTTTAAAATCTGTGCGAGTAAACGATGCCGACCTTGAAGAACGATTTAAAAAAATCGGTAGAAAAAGAAAGCCTGAAACAAGGCAGAAAGCTGTACAGGAATTACAGAAAGAACTAGATAGTCGTATTGAACTAGCTAGTGGTCATTTAAAAATTGTAAAAACCAGAAAAGCGGATATGTTAAAAGGTGCTGCCAAAAAGCCTGGTGAGTTTTCATTTCCAATGACATCCTTATCAGGGTATATAGGAACGCCAAAAGAAATAGCAAAAATCATAGATGACAACATAAGGGTAATGGTAAATGATCCTTTAACCAATCTTGACATGAAAGAATGGCAGATGATTTCCACAGCTATAAAAAAACGAACATCGTCAGGAAATACTTTTTTAAGAATAGCTGAAGGAGGACAGGCTGCTTCAAGAGCACTTATGACTGGTTTGGACTTAGGTGTTTATATGATACACCTGCTTCCAATGGCATTGACTGAAGGTAAATTATGGGGCGGAGTAGTTAAAAACTCTCTTAGAGAGACATTTAATCCAAAAGGAAATGCACTAGGAAGGCAGATACAGGATAATTGGGATACTATCCTTGAAATGGCAAGATACAACGTACTTCACGGTAGTGCAGCTGAAATGGTTGAATCTGTAGGCAAGCAGGGATTGTTGCGTAAAGCAGCTGCCGGCAAACCTAAGATATTAGGTGGAATACAATGGGGAAAACCAGCTGAACCAATTTTAAAAGGAATTGAAAGAAACTTTGAAGGTGCACTTACGTTATCAAAGATTGAAATGTGGAAAGCGTTAAAACCTATGGCACTTAGAAGCGGTCTTCCTGAAGATGAGGCTTTACGTCACCTTGCATCTCATGTAACTAAAATGACAGGTACTGTCAGTATGGCAGGATTGGGAATTAAGCCAGGCACAAGGCAGGCTTTGGGTTCATTATTCATGTTTGCTCCAAGATATCGTCTTTCTACCTACGGATTGATAAAAGATGTTTTTAAAGGAAATCTTGAGGGTGATTTGGCAAGACATACGATGGGACGTATGGCTACTTCAGGTTTAGCGTATTATATGTATCTTGGTCATCACCTTAATCAGAAACCTGACCTAGACCCTACCAGCGGTAATTTTTTAAGTTACAAGATTGGTAGCTCTCGCATAGGAATAGGAAGTTCATTTTATGCTATGGCACGATTTATGGGCAGAATAGTGGGAGAAACTGTACCTGACCCAGAGGTCAAGGTAGTAGGAAAAGAAATAGAGCAGCCTAAACTGTTCTCTCCACAAAGATTAAAGAATCTTGCTAATCCTTTGAAAGTATGGGAACACGACAACGTAATGCAAAAGTTTTTGCGTAGCCAGATAGCTCCTTTGACCGGTACAGGATGGGACTTAATGGAAGGTAGAAACTACATGGGTGAACCTACTACTGAAAATTGGGGGCAAGTTGCAAATACTGTTTTAACAGAAAATCTACTTCCGTTCTGGGCTTCAGGACAGATAGCAGATCAACCAAGAGCAGGATGGCAGGCAGTTCCTAGTGAAATGATGGGGCTTAGAGGTTATCCAAAATCTACATGGGAAAGGTTTCAGGACCATTTTGATTATCATTCTGTTAAAGAAACAGGTAAAACATGGAATGAAATGAATAAACTCGAAAGAGCAAAAATAATAAAAGATAATCCTCAATTACAAGAGATTCAAAACGAGTCTTGGGAACTAAGTGCTGTAAGGGAACGAAGGGAAGAAGTTGCTGAATACAGAACCAGATTAGGTGAAGTAGAAAGAAAATATGAAAGCAATATTCAAGATGCAAAAAATTTGTTTGTAAACGGTAATATCAGAGGTAAAGCGTTTCGGACTCAAAGAAGCATGATATCGTTTGCAAGAAGAGAAGATTATGAAGAGATGGATGAAAAGTGGGGCGATGTAATAGAGATGCTTAATGAGCAGGCTTTAAACCCAAGGTCCCATTTGGAAGATATAGCATATTACAAATACATCGAAACGGTAGCATCCGGAGACTGGTATAACGAGGAAAATGGAGAATATGATTACGAAGGAAGAAAAGCTGCCGAACAGGCGTTTATAGATTTTTGGGGAGCAGATAATTTCCAATATGTAAAAGACCGAATGGACGTTGACAAAGACCCTTTGTTAAAAGAACTTGATGATGGCAGGGATGCAATAGCTGTCTATTGGGAAGTAGGTAAGCATATATTAAAACGCAGAGGATATGGAAATCTTGTTCCTCAATATACAGAATATCTTAAAGAGAGACAGTATGAACGAGAAGAGACAGAAGAAGAATTTCCTATATTTAAGGAAATATATTCAGCACAGTCAAAAGCAAGAAGGTATATGCGTTTAGACCCAGAAAAAGGTGCAAAGCTAGAAAAATGGCTATATAGATGGGATTACATAGATACTCTTATACATCCTGAAAACGTAGTTATGGATCCTGAATTGATATTAACGCAAGAAGTAATATGGGAGTAACTAAAACAAGAACAGTAAAAGATATTTTATGTGAATGCTGCCCAGATGGAAGACAGCAGAAGATGGCAGTAAAAGAAGATGATGTCATAACGATAATGGCAAAACGTCATGGCAGAACGCATCTTGTGCGTTATCATCTTGACAG
>VTLG01014784.1_pt1 | contig 26687 bp, 31 predicted proteins | sample 4694571 | NCBI WGS metagenome assembly VTLG01 (sample SAMN12604809, study PRJNA352737) | marine metagenome | biome: ENVO:00000447; feature: ENVO:00000209|ENVO:00000569|ENVO:01000036; material: ENVO:00002151; isolation source: viral sequences binned using virsorter ...
CATACCAGAGTTGCCATCAGTCCAAACTCCACTTTCATTTCTAGGTTTACGAACCACCTTTTTTCTTTTTGCATTTTCTGTTTGACCAAAACTTAATTTATCAATACCAATTGCTTCTTTTGATTGTTTACCAATATCTTTAAAGTCTGGATTAGTATCTGGATACTTTGCATCATTACCTTCTACTCTACACTCATCAATATTAATTGCACCTGTTCTATGTTTTAAAACATTATCTACAATACTCTTTTCTGACAATGGTTTTCTTGCCATAACGATTGGTTCGTGTGCTGGTTTGAGTGCAGTTCCCCAACCTTCCCATTCAGAATTACCTATGGTAACTTCTTCTGATACCACTTGTCCAAATGAACCAGCACCAATCGCAGTTCTTTCTTCTGAATCTTGCATACCTTTATTAGAGTGTGTTTTCATCGTGCCAGTCTTTACTCTTTCATTACCTAATTTTTTATCAAATGCTTTACCAACATTCATACTTTTTGGAAACCCACTTCCATACAACCACATCATCTGGTCACGAATCTCAAAACCAACATCTTCAATTGCAACTGCCATTCTATGATAATTTCTTGATGCAGAAAAAGCAAGTAGATGACCGCCTGGCTTTAAAAGTTTATATGCAAGTTCCCATGTTTCTTTTTGAAAAGCAATTCCTGTTGAATCCCAACTCCTATTCATAAACCCAAGTTCATATGGGGGGTCAGTAACAACTGAATCTACTTGCACACCATCATCAATTAACTTCTGCATTTCTTCAATGCAATCACCATTTAAAATCATACTACCACCATTTTACTAAAGTTTTTATTCTTCTCAAATTTAAGTGTGTGTTTAAATTTATCAACTAACACATCTTGTTTATGACTGATTACAAATACATTCTCACCCTCAAGTGTATTCAGTATTTTAAGAAACTCATCTGTTCCAGCACTATCTAATGAACTATCAAATATTTCATCTAGTATTAATAGATTCGTATTGGTGCTGTTTTTCATTTTAGCAATCGCTCTCCATGTAAAGAGTAATGCTAAATCTATTCTCATTTTTTCACCCTCACTAAATGAGGCATAATTAAAGTTATCACGAAATCTTGACTTGATTGTTTCGTCAAAGTTTTCATCTAAACTAAAGTTTACATAGAACTCCATAGATGCCAGATACTTGTTAATCAACTGATTCATGACAGGTAGATATTGTTTAATAATTTTAGTCTTAATACCTGTATCTTGTAACATAGCTTTAGATGCTTCTTTGTAAACCTTTTCTTCTTTTAAATCTTTTCTATTCTTTTCTATACCCTCAAATTCTTCTTGAAGTATTTTTAGTTGTTCTTCGTCAGAATTATCAATCGTGCTTTTTTCTAACTCTTTAATTTCTTCTGATAACTTTACTTGATACTTTTCTAACTCCTGTATAGATGTATTTAAACTTGCTATCTGTATTGAGTTATCTTGTATTTCATTTGTAACTTTAGATATTTCATTTAGTCTTACTTTTGTTTTATTCAATTCATCTTCCATTTTAGTAAGACCATCTACAATTTCTTTCTTCTCTGTTTCTTTAGTGGATATCATTTGTGATTTAAATTCTTTATCAATGTGTTGTTCACAAGCAGGACAATCTTCATTTTCTGATAAGAACTTAATCATTCTATCTTTTTCTTTTTGTTTTTCTGTAAGTGTAGAACGCAAGTCTTTTAGTTTTACATCTTTAGATTCTATATTGATTTGGTCTTCAACTGATGTGAATAATCCTTTTTGATTTTCTTCTAGTGATTTTTTATTGTTTACTTTCTTGTCTAATTCTACTGAGTTGTTTTCATAGTTACTTTGTTTTTCCTTAATAATAAGGTCGGCATTGTTTTTAATATTCTCAATATGTGTAGACTGCATAGTTATTTTCTCACCACATAACTTATAATTATATTCTACCTCTTGTAATTCAGTAACTAAATCTTTTAATCTTTGTTTAAGTAATAGATTCATAGTTGAAAATATTTTAATATCTAATAAGTCTTCAACTACTTCTCTCCTAAATCTAGCTTTTAATTGCATAAATGGAACGAATGTAGAACTACCTAGTATAACCACTTGAGTAAATGAACGATAATTTAATTTAAGTATTTGTTGTTCTAATATCTTTTGATAATCACGATTGTTTGCCTCTTGATTTATCATTATATCATTTTGCCAGATTTCAAACTTATTTGGTTTGATACTACGAACAACTTTATAATTACGACTTGCAATACTAAACTCAATCTCTACTACAGTTTCCATAGCATTGACTGTATTAATTAATTGAGATTTACTGATTGTTCTAAATGGTTTACCAAACAATGCAAAACATAATGCATCAAGTACAGTAGATTTACCAGCACCATTCTCACCTATGATAAGTGTAGTTTCATTACGATTCAAATCAATCTCTGTAAATTGGTTTCCTGTAGAAAGAAAATTCTTCCAACGAACCTTTTCAAATATTATCATTCTAAGTCTAAGTCTTGTGCCTCTGTATATAAAGATTTCATTTGATTTTTTAATCTATCTTTACTTAAATCAATAGATAAGTCATCAATATATTTGTTTAATAGTGTTACTGTATCTTCTGTGTTCTCTACAATATCATCTGATACTGAGCTTGCATCTAAGTCTGAAAAGTCCTCAACAATTTTTATATCATATGCATCTGCTGTATACATTTTATCTAAGAATTGGTCAAACTGATATAGGTCTTTTTTATTAACTACAATAAGTTTAACATACTTGTTTGCATATTTTGATGTATCGTGTTCTAAATAATTTTCTTTGGTATCATCATAATATATTTTTTCGTATATACTATATGGATTAACTATTCTTTCTAACTCTCTAGTTTCTGTATCATAGATGTGAAAACCTTTTGGGTCTTCCCAATCATTCCAATATATTTCATATGGTGTACCTAGATAATATATCTGACCATCATCTGACTTGTGATGAAAATGTCCACTCATAACTGTATCAAACTTTCTAAAAAATTCTTTATCTTTACCACCTTGTGATATGATAACATTCTTGTTCATTTGAAAACCATTTATTTCTAAATGACCTAAACATATATCAGCTTTAGTTTCATCTATCATACCCTCTGCATATAATTCATTTGCTTGAGTAATCCACGGCATTAATAATATAGGTAAACCATCAAAGTCTACTTCTGTTGCATCTTCATAGATGTGAATATTATTATGTTTAGTGCCTATTAATTCTCTAAGTGAGTTTACATCACTAATGTTTTTGTAGTAGATATCGTGATTACCAACTAACATATGTAAGTCAATACCTAAAGTATTAAATGGTATTATAAATCTTTCTCTAAAATCTTTTGCAGTTCTATATGATACATACTTACGCCTGTCAAAACAATCACCTAAATGTATACAGGTTTTAATATTGTTTTGTTGTAGGTATGGAAAGAATACACCCTCATAGAATTGATAAAAGTATTCATTAAAATTTAAGTTATCATTTCTTGCACCGAAATGAGTATCAGTAATAAGTGCTATTTTCATTATGTAGTTTTATCAGTTTCCATGAAGTTTTCTAAACCTTCTGATTCTTCTTCTTTCTTTTCTTTCTTTTTGACAACATAAACATCTTCTTCTGGTAACATAATGTCTGGGTCAAAACCTTGTACATCATAGATTGTTTCATCACCCTCATTTACTGTAAAGGTTTCGTATTGTCTATTCTCAATAATTTTATTTTTGATATGTGTTTGTTTCTTTTCTTTTTGTATTCTTCTTAGAAATGCATAGTATATTATTTGGGTAAAATATGCAAAAGGATTCTTTGACTTTTCTGGGTCAAAGTTATGTATGTATTGTAAACAATTTTCTATGCCATCAGATACCATTTCTGAACGATAGGTATAGTTAATAAAGTTAGGTCGATAAGATAAACCATTTGCAATCTTTAGAAAACACTCACCTATGTAATTAGTTACTTGTGGTCTTTCCTCACCTGCTTCTTCTGCCTCTTCACAACTCTGTTTCCATTCTTTCATAGCTTCTAGAAACTTTGCGTTATCTATATAATGTGCATTTTTTTTCTTATCTTTTGCCATTCTTTTTCCTTAAAAATAATATGATGTAATGATACCAAACTCAAACATATTATGTCAAGTTATATCTGTGTTTTTTATGGAAAAACTTTTTTTGATTTATTATTAAAAAACACTTGACAATCCTTGTATGAAGCTATTATAATCGCTGTGTTCCGCCGGAAATACAGCTATACTCTAAAGAGATACATTAATGTTTTGTATCACTACAAGGCAAACTATCCATTTCTTCTTCTGTTAATTCTTCTAATGGGTCATCACTTTTATTATCATTTGTTAAAGCAGAAATGTATTGTTTAAATAATCTTTTTACTTCTTCTGTTGCAATCTCTCTATCTTCTTCATCAACATTTTCATCAAACTTTGGTTGTATAGATGGTTCAAAATCTTTACCTACCATCTCAGCTTCTGCTTCATTATAAGTGCTTACCATAAAGTTATAATAATTATTTAACGCATAAGACGCTGGAGCGATAGTAATAATAGTTGACTTCTCAATATCTAATTCATCTGATTCGGTAAATGGTTGTAACCAACGAGATAAAGTTAATGCTTCAACAATACCTTTCTTAGTTACTTTGTTTTTTAATTCCATTTTAAGTGGGTGTATCACATGTAAAGTAGGTGAACCCTCATCTATTCTTGTGGGTATGCAAGTACAAACGATACTTTCGCCGTTAGCTAACTTTAATATCCTAGTCGTATTGTCTTCCATAATTATACTCCTTTAAATATTTTAATTACTTCTTCTATTTCTAGTGGTGATTGTATACAAACTAGAATTCTTTCATTTTTATCTTTCGTTACACTATGTAATACACTTGTGTTTATTATATACACATCTCCAACTTGTGGCACAAAAGAACATATGTCTTCTACATCAGAAAAATCATGAATATTTGATGTGCTGTCTTTATCATATTCTGACCCATGTCTACCAATTACTTCTTTAATATCTTTAACACTATTTTCTTTTTTTGTATGAAATGTTGTTACACCATCATTTACTTTAATATAGATGTTTACTTGACTATTTATATTGTCATCAATGTGTGGATATATATCATGAGTTACAGTCATACAAGATGTAGTAAAATCTTGTTTTTTTTCTTCTGGTATTACACTCATTAAATTTTTTAATATATCTTTAGAAGTTTTATTTTGAATAAAAAATTCACCATAATCAACGCCAATAAACTTTCCATTTTCTTCTATACCATATCTCTCATAAGATTTACCCCTAATAATATTTAAATTAGGAATTTTTATATCTAACTTTTTATAGTATGGTATCATAGTCTAACCTTATCAATTTCGTAATCAAATTCTTCTTCGTTGTATATATTTATTCTTTCTAGAAAGTGATTAAGAGTAAAATTCTTTCTATCATTATGGGTAAAGTCATCAGCGATATCTATAAGGGTAGTGTGTAACTGACCCATAGTCGTTCTTCGCAGTCCTCTACCGAGTGACTGGAGCACACGAATCCTACTTTTACTTGGACTTGCGAACACGACATTGTGCAAGTTCCTAATATTAATGCCAGTACTAAATGTACCATAACTCGCCACGATAATTGCATTTGTTTCATTTTCGGTTATCTCTCTTATTTGTTCTCTTGTTTCTGTATCTGTTCCACCATGTATAAAAAATACTTTTCTATCTAAGTCTTTCATTGCGTTATACAACACTACACCATGTTTTTCCACGAGTTGATACAAACATAGGGTGTTACCATTCAATTTATCGCAAAGGGTCGTTATAAACCGATTACGAGTGTTGTGAGCCACAATATACTGTAACTCCTCGCTATATTTCAAGTCTTTTACTGATTTACAGTCTTCTTCTTTATGTTTTAATACAATACACTTAATTTTTAATTCAGCAAGTGTATCTTTGTCCATCAACTCTTTTGTGGTTGTTACCTTTTCAACCTTACCAAATAATCCCTCTAAAACTAATCTATGGGTTTGTGTGCCGTCTAAAGTTCCTGTCATACCAAAACGATATTTACAATCTATCAGTTTTGTCATTATAGTTGTCAATGACTTAGACTTAAATAGATGAGCTTCATCACCTATCACACATCCAAACTTTTCAAAATACTTTTTATCTAACTTAAAAAGTGATTGCCAAGTAGAAATAATTACAGGTTTATCTGTTTCTTTTTCATGACCTTGATATATTCTATGTAAGTATTTATCATTCCAACCATAGTCAATGAAGTCTGAATACATTTGTTCTACTAATGATGTCGTAGGTACGAGAATTAATATCTTTTTATCTTTGAGTAGGTAGTGATAAAATCTTATAAGTGCATATATAATAAGTGATTTTCCACTTGCAGTTGGCGATACTAACATACCTCTATGATTACTTAACGCATATTGTATTGCATTAAGTTGATAATCTCTTAGTTCTAATTCTTTTCCTTTTGATTTTGGTTTAAGTGATTTTACAAAGTCTGTTACTTTTTTTATATCTAGACTATCTGTATCATCTACATCTTTTGCAATAATACATTCAATATCATTTCTCTCACAAAACTCTTTGATATAAGATAACAATCCAACATAGATTTGACCTGTCTTTTGTGAAAATAATCTTATCTTACCATCCCATACTTTATTTCTATATGCTGGCATAAACTTATGGCCTGGCACTTCAAAAGTAAAATACTGAACTAACTCATGACAGATGCCAGAGTTATCACATTCAATGTGTAAGTAAACTTCGTTAAGTTTAAATATGTGAATTTTGTAATGTGTGTGGTTGTCCATAATCGCCTCTTAATATTATATTCCATGAAATACTAATTCTATCTTTATTTGTTGTTGGCACCCAATGTTGTAACCAACTTGGAAATATTAATCCTATTCCTTTTTGAGAATTAAACTGCATCATACTTGAGTTGTCAAATGTAGTGTATTCTAAGTTAGGGTGTAACACACTTGCTTGTGGTCTTGGGTCAAAAAATTGTATTGGTGAACCTTGTTCTAAAAAGTATACCCCAGAAAATACATTATTGGAATGTGTATGTGGTGGGTGTGAATCACCTTTCTTTAACTTGTTTGCCCACATACCTGTAATTTCTAATGTATTATATAAAAATTTAAATTCTCTACAAACCTTTTCTGTTGTTTCAAAAACTTTTTTCTTAAATAAAGGTAACTTTGTATGTAAGTTATCTTTAGTTTGTAAAATCATTTTTGTTTCAGATGAGCGTAATTCTTTTAAAACAATACTATGTTCTTCACTACCTATGTCATACTTAAACTCTGATACAATTGTAGGAAATATTTTATGTTGTGTTACATCAACCATGATACAATACTCCAGCGTGTTCCTTGTGTAATTTCTTTAACTTCGTGTGGAAACATAAAGTTTGATGGAAAAATTAATGCTTCACCTGTTTTAATCTTTGGTTGTTCTTCTGAAACTAAAAACTCACCACCCTTAAAATTATCATTTAAAAATAATAAAACAGAAGCTTGTGGATAACCAAATGTTTGACCATGACTATGATGTATGTTATCACAATGTCTTGACATAAATCCACCAACATCATATTTGTTTAATCTAAAGTCTGTTGTTTTTTGTACAACAAAATCTCTGTCGTGAAAACTTTTCATTTTGATTGCATATTTTTTTGCAACTTCTGCTACAGCATTTTTTAAATCATTGTAAAATACATTATCTTTACGAATCCATATTTCATCCATTTCTACTCTTTTATCATTTGGGGATAAACCTTTATGTGTTGAGTAAGTTGATTTAACATAATTAAACTTGTAATTAATTATCTGATTACATAATTCAACACTTAATATATTTTTATAATGTCCTACCCAATCAATCCACTTCATCAATAACAACTCTCGTATCATTTGGTTTTAAAGATTTATTTCTATTATACCATTCAGATTTTTCTTTATCTTTGTATGTTGTTTTAAATACCACACAAGTTCTTAACTGATAACATTCTCTACTTACAGGTTGAGCTTGATGTAGTAAACTTGCAGTAAAAATTATACATCTGTTTCCTACATAGTTAAGATATGTTGGGTGTTGATTTGTTTCTTGAACTAATGTTCCACCACCCCAATCGTTTTGCCAATCTAATCTAGGATAATATATTATGGTTAAATCGCCATCGTCTTGATGTATATGTGGTTCTATTCCATGTGTGTGTGCGTTGAAGTAAACTCTTTCCATATTTACTTCATAGTTTCTTTGAATACTATTCCATATTGGTTCTACAAATTCAAAACCATTTTGATTACATTCATCTATGTTGTGTCCAGCAAGAACATGCCAATGTTTATTTTTACCATCAGCAACAGAATCATAATCATACTTCCATGATATCTCTTTCATTTGCATATCAATCAATTGTGCAATATGTTCTTCTACTAAATTATCTTTTACTTCTATCACTACATCAATCCAGCTTCAAAGTTTTTCCATTGTATCGCATTTTTAATATCCCACCCTCTACCAGCAATAGATTTCATAACACCATCTAGATATTTAATTACAGTTTCTAAATATACTATTTTATTTTCTATGGTAATTATTTCTTCGTCTGATTCAATATAAATTGATAGGTCTGATTTAAGAACTTTTAAATCAAAAGGTTTTGTTTCATAAATCTTTGCATCAGATTTACCACCATAATATTCCCACTTATCACGATAAAGTATTTTGTAATCACCCTTTGCTTTATACATTAATAATTCAAAGTTACTTTTTATGTCTAAGTACTTTGCATATAGTTCTTGGTTTTTTAAAGATTCGGTATCAAGTCTTTCATCATTTACTTTCAAGTCAGTTGCGACTTGAATTTTTAATTCATCTAAAGTCATTTTCACTCCACAATAATAATTATATAACTATTTATAAGGTTACTATTTCATATATTTCATATTTAAAACTTACTGTTGCTGTTAAATATTCAACATCAGTTTGATTTTGTGAATAAGTTAATCCACTTAAACTTGTAGGAAAGACATCTCTAAAACGACACTCTACTACAGGGTTATTTTTATTTGTTAATATAGTCAACATAGCATCACTATACATTGCTCTTTCTGGTGTTGAAGCTTTTACATCACCTATGTCTTTACTTTCACCTCTGGTGTTTGTTGCAACATTTGAGGTTGCACTTCTAAATTCAGAAAATTGTTTTCTGTCTTTTGGAAATCCAATTGCAGTTAACCATGTATGCATTTCAATATAGTTTTCTAAATTTTCATCAACAATAAATGTTATATCTAAATTTTCATAAGTTAACTTATCACCTAATAATGGAATATTTTTTAATGGTGTGCCATACTCTATTTCACTTAAAGTTATGCCTGGAATATTTGCCTCAGTAGTAAAGTATTCTACTTTGGGTAATTGATTAATTAAAAAACGAAACTGAGTAGGACTTGTATAGTCTAACTTAGATGGTTGTCTGTTTAATGGTGATGTTGATGTTGTCATACTAGTATTTATAAGAGTTCCAGAAACAAAAAAGGACACCGAAGTGTCCTAATCTGTTTGGTTAAGAGTAACCTTAATTTTACATTAAGTTTGTTACTTTAACTCGTCTGTAGTACTTGTTAGTATTAGCTGTAATACTTGTATTCTCAGCTGTACCAGCAGCAATCACTCCAGTATGGAATGGGTTTGCAGCAATACCATATCTTGTTTTAAATCCAATTTTTGGTTGGAAAGTATTCTCACCTACTGCACGAACCATTTGTAGTGGAACATATGGGCAATAGAAAATACCAGCGTCATAAGGTGATGTACCTTTATAACCAACAACATAGTATTGAGCAGCAGCGACATTAGCAGCATATGGGTCAACATACACTTTGAATCTACCATTCATAACACCAGCAAAAGTTGCAGATGTGTCATCAACATTTAAGTTGTTGTTTAGAGCAGGTGTATAATCTAAAACTCCAGCCATTTGAAGTGCAGATGCAACATCAGCAGAACAGATGATTATATTACCTTTTCCTCTACGAGTTTGTTGTCCGACAGCGTTAGCATCTCTTTCAAGAGCGAACATTAAACCTTTAAATTTCTCAACAGACCAACGACCATTAGAATCAGTATCTAAATCAAAGATTCCAGCAGTTGTTGTGTTTACTTGAGCACCTTTAACAGCAGAAACATAAATGCTTCTTATTACTTCTCGGTTTATTTCAGCAAGAATTTCACCTGATAATATATTAGCAAGTTCTGTTTCTGCATCTAAACCATGAATTGCTTTAAGGTCTTGTGCAAGTTCCATTGTGTACTCAGCTTTTAAAGCACGAGTAACAGCGGTTACTGTTGTTTTTTCTATACTGAATGCCATTTCAGCGAAAGCGTTACTTGTCGCATCACCTAAAGCTTCACCTTGTGCAGTAGTCATACCTGTTGGTGATGTGTACTGTCCAGCAGATGGTGAATCGTTAAGTGTAGATGGGTTTGTACCTGTTTGGTCACCAACTCCTAAATCTCCAGCAGCGTCATCATTACTGAATCCAGAATCTGCTTCGTCTCCGAGTGCTTCAGCACCATCCATAGATGCGAATCTAGCTCTCATTGCAAAGATAAGTCCTGTAGGACCTGTCATTGGTTGTACACCACATACATCATATGCGATTAAGTTAGGCATTGAGCGTCTAACTAAAGAAATTAAGATTGGGTCCCAGTTTTCAACATCAGCACCTGTTGAGTTTGTTGGTGCTGCTTCTGAAAGAAAGTTTCTGTCTTCTTTAATTGCTTTTTCTTGGTTTTCAAGAATTACAGTAGTTACTGCCCTTTTATATGCATCATCAATTTTTGGTAAATCAGGATGTGCAAGGACTGGCGACCACTTCTCTTGTAGATTTTCTGTTTGAAACATTTTAGTTTTCTCCTTTAATTTCTACTATTTATATATTTACTTAGTTGCACCCTTGACAGCAGTTCCAATTGCTTTGCTGTAAGCAGCCATTGAATCTGTGATGTCAATGTCCTGTGCAGGGCCAGTTTCTACATTATCTATATTTTCGGTTGTTTCCTTAATTGTTTTTGGGAAATAACTTTCTTTTAAAGTATCAAGTTTACTTCTGAAATCTTCTTCGTTACCAAAGTCAACATCTTCTGTAAGTTCTTTAAACTTCTCAATTTCTGTGTCAGCTAAATCAGAAGTAGATTCTGAAATAACTTTCTCACGAGTTAGTGTATCATTAGATTTTTTATATTCCATTGATTCCTCAATAGATTTATTAACCTTTTCTTCTAACTCAGCGATTTTATCGGATTGTGCTTGTAGCACATCATATTTTTCATCAGGGATGTCAACATAATGGTCTTCAAACAATTGTTTTAAACCAGCAATAAAGTCTTCAGCGATTTCACCTTTAAGACCTCTTTCTACTGCAAGTTCATTCTCCTTCATCCATTCTTCAACAACATAGTTCATGTATGTATCTACTTTCTCTGTTAATTCAGCTTTGTTAGACTTAATACCTTCTTCTATTTCGTTTTCGTAATTTTCTTGTAGTCTAGTAACTTCATCACGAACTTTAGATTTAACTGCTGATTCAAAAACTGTTGCAGCTTTTTTCTTAAAGTCTTCTGATAAGTCACCTTCTCCACTCATTAAAGCGTCAACATGTTCTTGAACATTTATTTCTTTAATTCTTTGTTCTACAGCTTCTTTCTTTAATGCTTCTTTTTCTGATTCTTCATGTGACATTTCTTTTGCCATCATTTCTTTCATTTTGTCATATGTAGCTTTGACCATTTCAACAGGCATATCTTTCATTTCTGTTTCCATGTCTTTCATTGCCTTAATCATTTCCATCTTATCCATTTCTTTCATTTCAGATACTTCTTCTTCTTTTTCAGAAATGACTTCTTGGTCATCTGACATTTCTACTTCGTCACCAGCAGCGATAGATTTTGCAACTTTCTTTTGTCCATCATTTGGTGTGTCCATAGAATCTGCTTTACCTTCTTTCTTTTGAGCAGCATCACCAGACGCTTCTTTTGCTTTTTTACCAGCAACTGTTCCAGGCCCAGATTTATCTGTAGGTGATGTTACGGCAGGTCCCATATCTTGTACTTCTCCGCCAGGTGTTACACTTGAAGCATCAGAAGCTTTTAACGAAGGTTCTGCCGGAGCAGCACCTTTCTTAGGAGCATCAGCACCATTGGCTTCTTCTAACTCACTAAGGACTTCTGCCTCTAATTCTTCAATAGTTTTTTCGATTTCATTTGCCATCGGATATCTCCTAATTGAATCTATTGTTTTTAAAAATATAATTCGGTTATATTAACATTTATTTATACATTATAACATTTTCAAGAACTTTGCGAATTCCAAAGATTCTTCTAATGTCTGTTTCTTCCGAACTTTTTTGTTGATTCTTTCTTTCATTTCAACTAATTCGGCTTCCATTAATGCCCCATGATTCCATACCCACTCTTTTCCTTCCATAATACCTTCTACGAAAGCATTTGGAGCAGATGGGTCTGAAACGATATCAGCGGCAGTTGCGAGATAAAAATCATCTCTAACATAACTAGCACCATCTTTCTTTTGTTCTAAACTACCCATTCCTCTTGAAGAAACACCTAGTTTAGCACCTTCATCCATAAGGGTTTTTACTATTTCACCCATAGGTGTAGATAATATCTTTGCTTCACCTATAAAGTTTTTACCATCTGGATATAGTGCAGTAATCATGTGAGAGGCTCTTTCTAGGTTAATTGTAGGACCTTCTGGGTGTCCTAACTCACCATACGCTCTTTTCTCATTAATGAATTCTTTATTGTATCTTGCAACTTCTTTTTGAAGTATTTCTTCTGGATATACACGACCATTCTTATTCTTAATTCCAGCTTGCATAAAGATACCTTTAATCTTGTAATCTTTTTTGCCGTTATCTTTTTCTTCTGTGATGTATTCTACATCTTGTGCGATTGATTCTGATATTAGTTTTACTTTATTCATAATTCTCTCTATGATGTGTAATTTTCGTCTTTAATTAATTCAATAATTACTGAACCAGATGTTCCAAAACAACTCATCTCTAAATCACCAGATGTTGCAGTTGTATTAGTCGCACTTGATTTGATTAATCCAGCACTACCATCATAATGTCCTGTTCCAGCAAGTCTTATTGCAACAGTATCAGCTGATGCACCTTTAAATTGAATGTCTACATGACCTGTATTATCGTCAGCAGTTCCTTGAACTAATGACCACCAGATTCTTTTGATATGTAGTTTAGCACCATTTGCGTGTCCATCAAGAGCACTTGCATCTAAAATAGCATTGTTTGCAGTAGTATCGTCTGCTATGTTTACTAATATAGTAACTGTACCACCAGCACCAGATGCGTTTACAACTGTATCTCTTAATGTTCTTGTAGTGAATGCCATATTATTTTATTCCTTAAATTGATAGTACTTCTCTTTCAAAGTAAGAAAGAAGGTCTTTTTCACGAACCTTTTTCTTCTTACTTATGTTTTTTATAGTTTTTTCAAAAGTATTTAGGAAATCAGAAGGTTTAGCATCCATTATTTTGAATATTTCATCTACAGCACCTTTCATTTTAGGACTGAGTTTTTTATATTCTTTGGACTTTTTATGTTCATCCTTTTCATAGAATGGAATATAAATTTCTTCAAACTTCTTCGCCATCTTCCTCAACCTTGCTTGATTGAACAAAAGTATTAGCAACTTCCTTTCTTTTTGTTTCTAATGCATCACCCACCTTTGCATTAATTGTATCTTTAAATGCTTGTTCAGCACCTAAGTTATCACCATTTTGTAACGCATCTATTATATCTTTAGTTTCCGCCATCAGTTTCTCCTTTATTATTTACGCCATCAGAAGGCATCATATCATCTGGGGATATATATCCACCATCGCCATCTTGTGGGTATCTTGTAATACCATCTGTGTTATCTGGCATATCAATACCACCATCATCAGTATCAAGTCCTGCCTCTTTATTAATTTGTGCTTGCATTGTTTCTATTTCATTATCTGTCATATTTAGTACATTTTTTTGTACCCATTCTTTACTATAGAATGTTCCAATATATGATTCAATAGATTGTAGTGCATTGATTCTATCTTGCATTAATTCTGCTTTCTTCAATTCAGCAAAATGACCATCTTGTAAAAAATCATATTGAATATGTTCTTTCATATTCTCCCAATCTTCTATAGTAATAATACCTTTCAATATTAATTGAGCTTTCAACATATCAGTAAAGATAGGTGTAAATCTTTTTCTTAGTCTTTGTACAAACTTTGTGAACTTTAATTCATCTCTAGTAATCTCTGTAGAACGACCTAAACTAAAACCACTTTCAGCTTCCATTCTAGATATGGGTACATTCAATGAACGATATAATTTGTTTTGGAAATATTTTATATCTTCTATCTCACCTAAGTTTTGTCCACCTTGTAGTGTAGTAATCTCTGTTCCACGACCACCTTCTCTACGAGGCAACCAGAAGTCTTCTAACATTGACATATGATTTCTGTCATCACGAATCTCACCTGTAGATGCATCATAAACTAATTTGTTACGATAACGATTCATAACATCTTTTAGATATTGTTCTGCTTTTACTTTAGGTAGATTACCTACATCAATATAAAATATTCTTCTTTCTGGTGCTCTTGATATTCTGTATATCACAACAGAATCTTCAATCATTCTTAATTGATTAACAGGTTTGATTGCTTTGTGTAAGTGTGAAAGCACATGTCCTTTGTTTTGGTCTATTAAACCAGAAGGCACATATGTAATAGAATCATCTGCGATTTTAACACCTTCACTTATTTGACCAGCATTTAATCCTTTATCATTATAGATAAAATAATCTTCTACACCTTTTATGATATCCATTGTTGAGCCAGGTTTTTTATCTTTATTAACCTGTCTAACTTTTCTGATTTTTTTAGGGTCAATGTATCTTACTTCAACGATACCTTTCTTAGGATTTTTTTTATCTATTACTTTATGATAAAAAATTCTACCATCAATATACCATCTTCTAAAAATGTCGTGTCCTTTTACATCAAAATCTAAAAGCGACATTATAGTATCAAACTCTGCACGAATTTTATTTTTAATACTTTTTGGATAATCCAATCTGTCAAGTTCGATTGCAACTGCCATATCTTTTTCATTTGATACAACTGCTTCATTCACAATATCTTCAATCGCACTATCACATTCAGGTTGTTGTGATATCTCACGATACCTACGAACTAAATCAACTTCTGACCTTTCTCTGCCATCTGTGTCTAATACTTGACCAAAGAAACCACCCCCAGATATTTCGACTGCGCCGTCATCTGCTGGGGGTACTGTGAATTTTTCTTGACTTTTGGTATCTTTTGCTCTTTCAAACTTGAAACCAAATAGTTCTGCCATAATATATTCTCCAATTAATCTTTATTGTTCCTATATTTATAAGGAAAAAAAAGACTAGTTTAGAAGTTCACTCCACTAATAGAGTAGTTTTGATACTTCCATGTGCAAGTAAATTTACCAATAGCAGTATCGTCTTCACTATTAAGTGCTGGTGGAGCTCCCACTATTTTTGGCCATGCATTTTTAAAAACATATGTTTTTAATACTGTGTCATCTCTATCCATTAATTCAGCGGTTAAATCTGTTGCATAATCTGATAATGAGTTAACACCTGTATTTTCATCAAAGTCGTTGATACCATTTGACCATCTTTGTAATGCATTTAAAATCATCATGTCTGTATCCATGTAGAATTCTGTAGTCCAATCACCTGTAGTATCTCTATCACCAGCGATTATAATACTTCTACCTCTATATTTTAGAGCAAGTTCACCTAGTTCTATTGCTGGAAGTTCTGTTCCAACACATAGAAAAGAAGTTCTTCTTACATCTAATCCAATTGCAATTCCAGCAGGTGGTGTAATTGTTACACGAAATTGATTAGTACGATAACCACCACCAATTAAATTTGCCTTAAAGTCGTCTATTTGTGCCATCTTATCCTCCTACCTCTGAAAATGCCACCCCTGTACGAGTTGCGACAAAGTTTAGTGTAATGAAGTTAATAGAACGATTTGGTTTTACAAATATATCTGCGACAAATTCGTTTCTATCTATAACACTTCCTGTGTTGTTTGATGCATCACATTTAACTGAAAAGTCTGTGATACCTCTACGACCTTGAACATCTCTTAGGAAAGGTTCAATTAAGTTTCTAAATTGTGCCCTTGTGAACTCATCATTGAATTCAAAGAGTTGGAATTTAGCAGCAGTAGCGATTGCTTTTTCTAATACTAAGAACAATCTTCTTACATTGATTCTGTCAAATGCACTTGGTTTAGTTAATGCAGTTTTATCACCGAACAATACCACGCCTTGGCCTGGGAAGTTAACAACAGGGTTAACTCTTGCTTGATAAAGAACATCTCTATCAGCCTTGTCTGGGTTAAATGATAATTTAATCGCACCTCTAACATTACCTCTATTGTATCCAGCAGGTGAGAACCATGCATCAGCAACATTATCTGTATTTGCACATAATCCAGCAGTTGAACCACTTAATGGTACGAATCTATAAACATCATTATACTTGTCATACATGTACATGTATCCACTATCGAATACCATGTAAGATGAACTTGGACATAAATCAAAAGCAACTCTTACATTACTTGCTTGTTTACTAGATGTTGTAACACCAACTGTAGCAGAACGATATGGTGAAACAAATCCAACACAATCTTTTCTACCTTCTACTAAGTTTGTAATCATTGTAACATGAGTATCTTGACCTGTAGATGTATCAGCAACAATACTTGATGAACCACCGATAACTAAATTGATATCTTCTGATTCAGCATTTTTAAACTTATCATATGCAACTTCAATTTCTCCAGCAGTAGTAGAATAGTCATCTGTTCCACCTGTTAGAGTATCTATTGTTGTTGTTGTAACAGCTGTATATGTTGTTGCAGTATCTGTTCCCCAATTACTACCAGCACTTATATGGTCTGTCCAATAAATGAATTGTGATTTTGCAAAAATTACATCTGGATAATAGATACTATCACCTTGTGGTGATTTAGCAGATGAGTTCTTAGACATAAAACCAAATGTTTCTATAACTGCCCTTGTTCTATTTCCTGCTGTATCTGTATCATATCCTGTTAATTTACCATCAGCATCAGCAACGACTACATGTAGTTCATCGCCTGTACCACGACCATTGTTTGTATTATAGTCTGATGTGCCTGGAGCGCCTGTGAATAAATCAGCGTACTTCCATCTTCTTTTAATTTTAGAATCGTCTGCTATTATATTTTGTAGACCAGCACCTGATGGGTCATCTTTTAATCTAATTGTTAATACTTCACCTGAAATTGATACTACTTCATATTCATTGAAGTCATCTATTGATACTGTGTTTGCTGTATCTGAATAGAATGATATTAAATCACCCACATTAAATGCAAATCCAGAAGCATCAGCGTCATCAACAGTTATTGTTGTATCGCCAACTGCACCAGCACCATTAACTAAGTTGTTTGTACTTAAATTTTGTTCGTATGCAGTTGCACTTGGACATATTTCAACTCTTAATGAGTTACCATGTGTTCCTGCTGTTCTTGCAGCCCATTCTCCATGAGAACCTTGACCTGTTGAGAAACTTTCTAAGTAGTGGTCATCATCTCTGATTAATATACCAGAGTTTGCTCCAGCATTTACTATTGCACTTTCTGCTCTAACTACTTTTAATGAATCCCCATATTTTAAAAAATTAGCGGCACTAAAAAATGTTTCGAATTGATTTCCTGTTGTTTGTGGTTTACCAAATATATCAACTAGTTCTTCTTCACTAGAGATATTCACTATGGTGGATACAGGACCTTTTTCAAAAGCACCAGCAATCGCACCAATACTTGTCGCAACGGCAGGTACTACATTAGTTAAGTCGATTTCATTTACTTGTACGCCTGGTGATACTAAAAACGCCATGTCATACTCCTATTGTGTATTTCTTTGTCTTTCATTTATTTATAAAAATCTTATATTACAGTTTGTGTTTTTATATGTTCCAAAACATATAAATAATATTATGTCAAACAGTCATTATAAAAAGTATAAACAAACCATTAAAGAGGTTACAAAAAGAAATTATCGTAAAAGAGTTTCTTCTTTGAACCATTATTTAGAAAATGGTAAATGTTTACATTGTAGTGAATCAGAGATAGCGTGTTTAAGATTTTATCCTCATGATAAAGAGATAAGAAAGACTATTAAAAGAGTTGGTATGAATGATACTAGTAGAAAGACTGTGAAAAGACTGATAGATTCTTCAAAGATAGTTTGTTCTAACTGTTTGATTAAAATAGAAAACGATTTATTAGACCCAACTTTCTTATAACTACCAATCAGAATTATGGTCTCTAGTTACTGTAGTCCACCTAGTTCCATATTCATCAACCTCTACTTCTGGTTCATCTATTCCATTATCTACAAATCCAAATGGAGCCATGTCTTGTTCTAGTTGTTCTTTTTGTTCAGCATACATTCTTTCTCGAATATCATTATCAGTCAATTCTTTAAAATATGTTTGGTCAACTGCCCATGCAAATAAAAATAAACATGCAACTAAATCATCTGTACAACCATCATCTGCTTGCCATGAAGAACCTTTTACAATAAATGTAGACAACTCACTCATAATATCATAGTCTGGTATTAATAGTTTGTCTGATTCTATTAGTTGTTTTAAATTAGAACAACCTATTCTTTTAACTGCCTTCGTAGTCCTTACTCCTAGTTGTGCTTTACCACCAGAGAATCCTGCTCCCAGTATTTGTCCAGCACGACCCCTCATAGATGCCATCACTAGATTTTCATATTCTAAATCAAACTGTAATGCGTTTGCAACTTGTTCTCCTATATCATTTACCTCAACTAATACAAAACATTCGTTATATGCTTTTGCAACTTCATATATTTTCTGTGGAAATATTAAAGGTTTGATTTCATTGTTTCTATATTTTGCAACTACTCTATATGGCATTTCTGTTACATCTAATACTAAAAATGCTGAGTAATCCTGTGATGTTCCTCGTGAAACATCAGCAGTAAGAAAATAAGTTTTCTTTGGGTCTGGTCTTTCAAAGATATCTAAGTCTGCATTACTTTGTATTGGGTCAACATAAGGCATTACTTTTAATTTGTGTGGTGCGATTAGTGTATCAATAGAACCTAAGAACTCACATTCAAACTCTGAGTTAAATTGAGATTGAGATGTGTTCCTGATTGTTTCTTCTTTCCATACTTCATCTCTGCCTGGCACTTCTGACCAATGCACTTCTAATGGAATGTAATCATTCTTTTTACTTTGTGCATCTGTCCATAGTTTATAAAACATATTCATACCATGTGGGGTAGATACTATCATTACTTTTGTAGATTTACCAGATGATATTGTAGGATATACAGAACTAAAGAATTCTTCTGCTAATGATGTTGGTACATATGCAAACTCATCAAGGAATATAATGTTATAAGAACCACCTCGAATCGCACTTGCAGATGTTGAAGCTGCAAGAATACTTGAACCATTTTCTAAATCTAAACTACCTTTGTTCCATGATACAACTCCTTGTTGTAACCACTTAGGTAAGTTTTCATATCCTAATTGTAATCTACCTAAGATATCTCTGGCAGTAGATGACTTGTTTGCAAGTATAGCGATGTTTACATTTTGATTAAATAAAACATAATGTAAAAGGTATGCAATAATTGTTGTTGACTTACCAGACTGTCTAGGAAGTTTACATATAGTAAAACGATTATCATGAAATGTTTGCACCATATCTTTTTGAAAATCATACATGTCAAAAGGCACAAGACCTTCATCAAGAGATACAATTTTCATATATGTTTGTATAAAGTAGATAGGGTCGCCCATACACTTTTGATATTCCTGTATCTGTTCTTTTGTAAACTCTACAGGAACATTTGTTTTCTTTAGGTTTGGATTACCTAGATATTGATTGACATCTGTTGCCATTTTTTAATTCTCTTACTTTTTTTCTTAATTTTGTTAATACTTCTTCATCACTTGGAAATGGTGAATCAAAAGCAGGTCTTAAACTAATTGGAACATCATCCATTCTATAAACTGTTCCACCAGTATTTATTCCATAAGTGCTAGTTTGTATGGAAACATGTGCAGCTTCACTTGTTGGTGTTTGTTTTGTATCTATAGATATCAGTTTACACTTATCACTTGTGATATGTTCTATAGCAGGTTTTGGAAAGTTTGCAACAGGGTCACTTGCAATAATCACAGCAGCATCTGCTTCTTTTCTTGTAAGAGTATCAACTGTTGTAAACTCGCCAGGATTAAATCTTGGATAACCTTTACTAAAGTTAACACCAAAAGGATATCCTGTTTGCCAAGATACAACATTATCTGCACCTGTAACATTACCATGTCCTCTAGCAGGTTTCGCAACAAAGTGTGTGAACTCATTTAAGTCTGTTGCAAGTGCCATCAAAGCACCTGAATTAAAATGTCTACCCCTAGTCATTGTCAAACCCATTCCAAAAAATATAACACCATAGTTACAGTTTTTCATTCTTTGAAATAAATCTTCTACAACTTCTTTTTCTATACCACAAATTTCTTTACAGTCATCTGGAATATCAAAACCTTTACATGCAGCTCTTAACATCCATAGTAATTCAAAATCTTTGCCAGGCTTTACTTGAAGTGCAATGTCAGCAACACCAGCAGTTTTAGTATGTCTTACATCTACAATAACAACTGTTCTATCATCTTTACCATTTGGTGTAAACATTCCTTTTGGTGTTACAGCATATCTTGCAAAATGTCTTGGGTGTGCCTCAGCAGGATTACCACCCCAATACATCACAAAGTCTGCTCTGTTTTTTACTTCACCCAAAGTCATACTTGGTTCACCGATATTTTGAAATGCCATACCAGAAGGACCATGACATACAGATGTTGTTGTATCAATCGTACCACCAACATCATCCATGATTGGAGCACATTGTCTTTGTGCCTCACAGATAGTATCACTCATACCATACAGTATTGGAAACTTTGCATCTAATAAAATTTTTGCAGTTTCATCAATTGCTTCATCAAGAGTAACTTCTTTACCATCAATTCTTGCAATCGGTTTATCTTCTATTACATGATTTAAAAACCACGACTTACCTAACACACAAGCATCTTTTGCTTTTGTGATTTTTTTATTATCCATATCAACTGTTAAAGTTATATCATCACAAACACATCCACAGAATGTGCATGTAGCATTTTCTACAATTTTTTCGTTAACGATTGGTGTGTTCATTATATTTTTTTGTTAATATATCTAACTATAGCGTATACCACTAAACCTAATATGATATACATAATACCATCAAACCATGAGATGTCATTTAATAAATCTGGTGTTATAAATCTTAAATCCATTATTTTTTCTTATCTCCTTTTAATAGTTTTTGTAATTCAGCAGTAGAACCAACATACAATGCATTGGTTACATTTTTGGGTGCGTTACTAGGAACTTCTTTTAATCGTTTCATTGAACTTTGTAGACGAGATAATTTTTCTGTTACTTCTGCAACTTGAGAAATAAGATTCCCTGCTACTTCATAACTTCTAGGGTGGTCGGATTGTTTTGCAACTTCTAGTATACCATCAATTGCATCTTGACCTCTTTCAATTAAATTATAAAAGTTTTCTCTTTGATATTTGTAATCACTATCAACATCATCAAGTTTATCATCTCTTTTAATTGTAAGAGTACTTGGTTTAGGTTCAACAAGTTCACCTGTTGTTTCTTCGATATCTAGAATCTCATCTAGGATATCTTTTGTTTTATTACTCATAATGGTTTTTGCTCTTTATCAAGTTCAACCACAAGGTCGCTTTTCAAAGATGATTGACACGCAAGAATATATCCCTCTTTTAACATATCACCATCTAGTGTATATGCAAAGTCAGCAAGTTCTTTAACTTTACCTTCTTTTAAAATTACTCTGCATGTACCACAACTTCCAACTCTACATTCACAGGGCCAGTCTATACCAGCATTCAAAGCAGCTTGTAATAAATTAATTTTACCTGTTACTTCAAATGTTTCGCCAGTATTAGCTATGGTTACTTTGTGAACTTTATTTTTATCGCCAAATCCAAACATAATATTTTACTCCTGATTCAATTTATCTTCGCCAGATTCCTCGTCATAATTTTTTGCATCTTGATAGAAAGATGTTGTTTCGTTAAATCCAAAATCGTCATCTGCATCTGCTGATGTTGGATTAGGTGTTGCAGTATACCTTTGTTCTCTTTTCGGAGCTGCACTTGGTAAGTCTGCGTATTGGTCAACTTGTACAGTCTTAATAACTTTACTAGATGTAACAGGACCATATAGATAAAACTTAGTAGTGAAATCTAAAGTATACATGATTGCTCTTCTTTCTGTATAATCACCACGATAACTATCTTCGTAGTTAATACTATTTAATACAATAGGTATATCTCTTGCAATACCCATTTCTTCCATATCTTTAATTGTTAAAGTATAATCTGGTTGGAAGTATGGAAGTATTTGTTCTACCATTTGTAATGCATCATCTGATTGTTTTGCCATTGCATATAATTGTATATTTAAATTATAAGGAACAGGCATAAACTGTGTATCTAATTTATTAGAATTACTTGCACTTGATTTTACTTTTTTAAATTTTTGTACACGATTTAATTTTCTAGCAGGGTCGTATGTTAGATTTTGTATTTCAAAACCTAGTCTTGGTAATGTGATGGCAACTTTACTATCTAATCCAGCATCTTGGTCAAGTCTCGCCAACCATTTTTGCTTCGGCCCATACGCCAAAGGAACTTTCATAGATTGTGTAATTACACCACTATTGTTTTTACGAACCACATGAATATCATTGAATAGAGTACCAAACCCTACAATAATACTTCTAACAGTTTCGTGATAAAATTGTCTATTTCCTAACATTATGCACTTACTCCAGCGTCTCCAAATGGATTAGATTCTGAGAAATCTAAAACACTATTATCTAATTGGTCAAATAATTCATTTTGTGCAGTTTTATCTTGCACATAATCCCCTACTATATAGTCTTCTGTTAATAGATATGAATCATCACCTGAATCAGCATCATTCTCTAACAGTATACTTTCACCTACAGATGTTGAATCGTCTTCACCGATTATATTGTCACCATCTGTTTCTTCAAGTAATAAACCAAAATTACTTCTTGCATGTTGTATATTTATCTCCTCATTTTGAGCAGTTGATTGTTCTAATGTAAATTCAAAATCTCTTGTGTTTCTACTTAAATCATCTTCTATACCATCAATGGTTGAGATACCTGTATCAAGTGCTTCAGATGAATACTCAAATGATTTACAACTTAATTTATATACAGGATTATTATCTAATTGATGAAATGGTTCATCATGGTCTACAAAACTAACTTCAAATATCTTTTCTAATATAGGATGATAAACTAAATCACCTTCATAAGGTCTGTCTGAACTTACTGCATCTGTTTCTGTAAGTAAATAAAAATCACTACCAGATGTAACAGTTTCTAAAACAGAAGAATCACTTGATTGGTCAATTGTACCAGATTCTAAAAGTATAGAACCACCTGTTGTATCTGTGCCACTTTCTATTTGTAATTGTTTTGTTAAATCTTGAAATCTTTCTCGGTGTACAACTAAAGTTAATTCGTTTCTGTTTTCTAAACCAAACTGCGACATTAATTCTTTTTCACCTTGATATCCACCCTCTGCATTTTCCACATACATTTCAATAGGAACTTGTGTGGTAAATTTACTAAGTGAATCTTCACCTAATACATTATCAATGGCAACAGTAGTTCTGTCTATGTAATAAACATCATGACCATAAATTTGTATAGCTTCTTTTACTAAATCACTATACAGATTTTTCTCTGATGTAATAGCGGTGCTATTACTTGTATGGAACGCCTTATTGACTGCCATAAATTTATCCTATCATTCCCCAGATAGGGGTTTGAAATGCTTCTTCTTTGATGGCTTGTTCAAGTTTTTCTATGTCTTCTACTGCTTGAGTATAAATTTGTTCACCATTCATTGTTACCCCACCTAGTGTTGCTACGCCGTTAAACTTAGAGAGGTTTGCTCCCCATTGTCTTTTAATTAATGCAGTTGCATATCTTTTTAAATACATATCATCAAAGATATCTGTATATGTTGCTGGGTCTACTTTACGATAACACTCTATAATTATAAATTCATCTGGGGTCATTTCTTCCCAAGCCATATCTAAGTATAAACGATTTTGATGTTGATTAAAACGAATTGGAACTTCACCAACTAATATATGTTCTAATAAATCTAATTGTTTCATTGTCATCTCATAGTGAATTATAGATGTAGATGAAAAATCGTATAAGTCATTTAATCTTAACTGATAACGAATATCAAACATACTATTTGTTTGAGCATTACTAAAAGGAAATATCTGAACCACAGATAAAATTGAATCAGGTACTGGAATAAAATTTTTACCTTCTTCAAAACTTGCAGATACAGAACTATCTACCTTATCAGTTGCTGATGTAGTTGCATTAGTACGGCATCTATCTATAGTGTCTTGAGTAATTTTATGTTTTAAATACATTTTTTCAATACCATCATAGTGATATTGAGCAAAGTATTGTAATGCTTCATCTATTCTGTCGTCTATTTGGTCATCTGATACATTTATATCAATTACTCCAAAACCTAGAGCTCTCTTACAATATGATGCAAATGTTGATTTACTTGTTGGTATCGCCATATTCCATTCCTGTTTTACTAGTATTTATAAGAAAAATCTATCTAAATACTTAGTAAATAAGACTTGACAGAACATGTTGAGAGCTGGTATTATGTATTTTAATTAGATTTGAGATGAATATGAAAACTTGGAATGTATATTGTAGTGGTGAGATTCATACTAATTGGCGAAAATTACTATCGTCTATGGTAAAAGCTGAGCAATTACCTATTGAATTAACCTCTCCTAACTGTAATCATAAGGAATCTGATGCTGTTGGTGATATCCTTGACCCTATTTGTGAAGAACCTATACCAGAACCACCTTTTCATTATGGTGAAAATGATAAGAAGTATTTTTTTAGAGGTGTTAAGTCTGCTAAAATTAATCAAACTAGAATACAATCTTTAATTAAAGAGTGTGATTTTGCAATTGTTACTTTTGGAATAGGTGGTGAATTAGATTTTTATCGTCAATGGAATGTTGCTTTTGAAGCAGGTTGTTTATATGCAAACAATAAACCATATATTACAGTACACCCAGAAAAACTTATACATCCATTAAAAGAGATTGATTCTCATGCTTTAGCATGGTGTCAAAATTATGAACAAGTTATATCGGTGGTGAAATCAATATGTCTGAAATAGAATTGAATCCAATAGAAGAAAGTGATATTAAGCTTTCTGTAGAAGCAGAGATAGACGAAGTATATCCTTTTGTATATACAATAGTTAAAGAAGATTTTGGTATGAATTTTAGAAGTTCTGCAAAACTTTTTTCTGCACAAATGTTTGTAAGAGGAACTAATACATATGTTCAGTCTTACACAAAAATTGCTATGCCTGTTGTCATGGAAGATAATACTATTATAGTAAATAAAAAAGATGGTTATGATTTACCTATCAACTTCCCACATTTAATTTCATGGGTATACTGTGATAATAATAAATTTAATTTTCATGTAAATGAAAAAATAATTCCTTGTGAAAAGGGTGGTTTAATTTTTTATCCTAGTTGGTTAGAAAATACTAGACTTACAGTAGAGGGTAGATTTGATGTTGAAATGCAACAAGGTTGTTGCACCATACCATTGGAACATATATGAACTACGGCAAAAACAAATATATTATAGAAAGATATAGTGTTGGTGTTGAGGAAAGACTAAAAAGAATCTGTGCTTATAACATAGAACCTAGAATTGAATTAGAAATGCAAGATAAAAAAAATGCATTTAAAAAATATGGAATGACTAATTGGTTACTCTATAAAAGTTATGGTGATGACTTTGAAGATTTTGTTTCAATGATTTCTGTTATCGCAAACAATTATACCGAACAACATTTTAAGAAAGAAGTTAAAGGTGAATTTTTTGTAAGTGAACTATGGGGTATAGTTTCAAAACCTAATGGACTTGCAACACCACATAATCATTGGCCTGGTTTATTTACTTTTGTTTATCATTTAGAATTACCAGAAAATAATCCACCTTTAATATTTACTGATAGTGATTTAGAGATACAACCAAAAGAAGGTGAGTTAATATTTTTCCCATCTTGGTTAAAACATGAAGTTCCAGAAAACTTAACAGATAGTAATAGAATATGTATTGCTGGTAATGTTTATTATAATGAAAAAGTAAAAGAGATAGGTGGAAGAACAGAAGGACTAGAGCCT
>VTLG01008843.1_pt1 | contig 26678 bp, 35 predicted proteins | sample 4694571 | NCBI WGS metagenome assembly VTLG01 (sample SAMN12604809, study PRJNA352737) | marine metagenome | biome: ENVO:00000447; feature: ENVO:00000209|ENVO:00000569|ENVO:01000036; material: ENVO:00002151; isolation source: viral sequences binned using virsorter ...
TTTAATGTTTATGGTGCTTTAGTTAACGTGCCAGTAGGTAAAGTTCTCTGGTTGAATGGAGACCAGAACGAAAGGATACTGCGTAGGCAAATGAAACTTATTGGCTGCGATAAAAATGTTCGGGTAGTCACTGAGTGGGATATGCAGTGGTATAGCAGATTTAAAAAGATGCAAAAAAAGTACGCATACGATCTTGTGATTATTGATAGTTTAGATGGTTGTAATGACAGTAACCCATACGAAGAGAATAGGAGAGAGTATGCGTTACCTATCAAAAAACTTGTTAGGCGAAATGGTCAAGACTTCCCTGCTTGTTCGATAGTTATTATTCATCACAACACGAAGGAAGGTAAGTTTAGAGGTACTTCAGCTATTAAGAACGCAGTAGATGAAACATGGAATATGAAAAAGTTATCAATGAATGATGCTGCTGAAATGGGTCTTACAGCAAATAGCAGATTAGTAAGCGTTGAGAAGTCTAGAGAAGATCGTGAAGGCTTACGCATGATATTTACTCTGCTTCCTGATTACACCTACTCTATAAGCCCTGCACCTGAACGTACAGAAGAAGTCAGGCTGGACACTCCAAATAGACATACTCTTGATATATTGCAGCTTATGAGAAATGAGCCAAAACCCTGGTGTGTTAAAGATTTAGTAGATCACGAAAATGTTGGCGGTGCTCATAGGAAACGTGCCATAGTATATAGTTTAAATAAGTTGGAGGATCAGAAATTGATTGAAGAAGTTGACGTACCAAAAACTAAGAGTAAAGGTGGTAGACCATCTAAATTTTATAAGGCAGTTGGTAAAGAATTACCAAGGTCTTTTACTTCCCTCGTGCGTGATATACCCCAAAATGATGTGTATAAACCTAATAATGTAGATACTGGAACGGATTTGAACAACAATGAGTTTGGTATAAACCCTAATTTTGTAAAAACCTCTGAAGAAGATGGAGGTTTATACAACGAAGAGGTTAATACAAAACCGATTGTTATTGAAAACCCTTCCAATGGAACGGAAGAGGGTTTATACACCGAGTCCTCTGGGTATATAGAGGAAAACCAAAAATTTTGGGAGACTTAATTCTTGAACAACAAAACTATCAACGTCACTATCTACGAAGAAAAATTCCCTGCTGATGATAGTCCACTAGCTACTGTGCGTTATACGGAATACTCAGATCACACAAGAAGGAAAGTTGAAAAGGTAAATCAGGTTGCATATTTTGATAAAGAGCATTTCCATAGTCAGGTACTTCAAGCTGTGAAATATGGACTTGATGTTTCAATATGCACACAACTTAGTGTTAAAACTTTACAAAAGAAACTCGATCTCTGGACAAGGTAGTACTACACTACTACAATATTAAAACTAGCGTACCTTTATATGCAATTTAAAGAAGAGGAAGTAGTAACTAAAAAATCTACTATTGATGTTCAATCAGGCGAAGTGCATAAAGTGATTGAAAAAGACAATACTGTGAGTGTTGTATTTCAAGAAGAGAAAAATGACGTTCTTATGAAATGTGTATTAAATCTTACTAAAGATCAGCTTGCACATATTAATAGAGAACATAATATAAAACCTTTAGCTAAAGAACAGCTACAGGCAATACACGCAAAGAATGATGCAGCAGAAATAAAAGAAGCTGCGTTAGTTCCTGCTGATCCTGTAGTGGAGATTACAATTCCAGCTAAATTAAATTCACCTATAAAACACTTACCAACAGAGACTTATCCCCCTTTAAACTGGAAAGATAAAACTCCAGAAAGGGAAGCTAAAATATATCGTTCCAAAATAGATCCTGATAAAATAACTTATCTTTTAAATTACATATTTAGATGGCATAAAAAGAATAAATATCATAGAGCCAGGAAAGACAGAAATTGTAATTTAGCTCATTTCTTGAAAACATATTTACCAAATAATAATGGTATGGATTTTCAAACTGCTAGACGTATTTATCTTGCACAAACTTACAAAGAGATAACTGAAGCATATAGGCCACAGTGGGTCTCATTAGTCCAAGAGTTAGACCGTAACGGTTATCATAACGAAGTTCCCGATTACATACGAAAGCATTACAACAGTTGACAAATGTGCTACAGTAGTAGAGCACATATTTATAGGTTCTTCCATGACCTCAACAATTACTAAACAAGAATATTCTGTTTACTACGGAATATCAGAATTAAAAAGATTGCAGACAGCACACAGTCTTGCATTTGATACAGAAACATTACAACTACAACCAGAAGAAGGAAAGCTCCGACTAATTCAGTTGGGGTGTTTTTCTTCTCGAACCATAGTTGTTATAGATTGCTTCGAGTTAGAACTTGGCGATTGGAACTATTTAGAAGATTTTTTCAGCAGTCAGAATAGATACTGGTTAGCACACAACGCAGTATTCGATCTTGGTTGGTTACAGGCACACGACATACATCTCAATGGTTTTGTTAGGTGTAGCATGATAGCCAGCAGACTACTAACTAACGGAATACCACAAACTAAGCATGGTCTTGATGCACTAGCTAAAAGACAGCTAAATATGGATATATCCAAAGAACAGCAGAAATCTAACTGGGGTGCTGAAATACTATCTAAAGAGCAGTTGATATATGCTGCAAAAGATATAGAAGTGTTACTAGAGTTAGATCAAGTATTAGATCAAAAACTTAGAAACGCTCAGTTACACAGGGCATATACCCTGGAGTGTAGAGCTTTACCCGCTATGGCTCAAATGTGGAGAGTTGGGCTACCTTGGAATAGAGAAGAGTTAGAACAATGTCGAATAGATTATGAAGATGACATTAAAGAACTTGGTAATGAATTTATCAGAGAACTTGATAATGACTTACCACTTGGAAAAAAGCTGCCTAGAAATGAAGATGGCTCGTTTAACCTTCGTGCGAAAGACCAAGGTTCAATCAGACTAGGCACTAAAAAGTATGCAGGGTTCAACATTAAAAGCTCTAAACAATTACTAGAGAAACTTGAGTTAGTTCTTGGTTATACACCAGTGAATAATGATGGTAAACCTAGTGTTGCGAAAGATGCTTTGAAAAACTGTGCTGCTGATTCTCCTACAATCCAGACACTTATGACTTGGAAACGTAGAGAAAAGCGTAGACAAATGATAGAAAGCATACAGGATAAAATGTCAGATGATGGATTTGTTAGAGCATCATATATGCAACTTGGGGCAGATACAGGAAGAATGTCCAGTATTAAGCCTAATAATCAGCAGATACCGAGAGATTCAGAGTTCAGACAATGCGTACAAGCTCCCCAGGGTTGGAAGATAGTTGATGCTGACTTTTCGCAGATGGAGTTACGTCTTGCTGCTGCTTTAGCTAAAGATAAAAACATGACTGCTGCATTTCAACGTGGAGAAGATTTACACGACTATACGGCTGCACAGATGGGTTGCGATAGACAGATAGCTAAATCAGCTAACTTTGGTTTACTATATGGTGCTGGTGCTGAAGGTTTACGAAAATATGCTGGAAGTAGTGGTGTAATTATGTCGCCAGATGAAGCTGTACAAATCCGTGACAACTGGCTAAATACATATAGTGGTATTCGAGATTGGCAGAAAGAAATGAATTATCTTTCACGATCCACGGAAGATGATGAATGGCCTGAAACACGAGTTCCAGTATCTAATATGCGTAGATTCTTGAAAGGTGATCTTAATAGAACTACTGTTAGATGCAATACACCGATTCAAGGTGCTGGTGCTGCGATATTAAAGTGTGCGTTAGGTAACTTATGGACACAAGTTAAAGAGGCTGGCGAAGATAAAGTAAGGATTGCAGCAGCCGTTCACGATGAACTGATACTTCTTGTTAAAGAAGATATTGCCGAAGAGTGGGCTGAGATTCTTAAAACTACAATGGAAAAAGCTGAAGCAAAGTGGTTAGGTAATGTTCCTGCACTAGCTGAAGTATCTATTGGAAACAAATGGAGTGAGGTGCATTAATGACAAAAAAAGAATACTGCCAAGCACTAGCCAATTTATCTGACAGATATTTGTTTGAAAATATGACAAATAGAGAATATGTAGAGCAAAGAAAGGTTATTGAAACCAACTACTTAAAAACACTTTACAAGAAATAAACATGATTGGTATTTGTAAAAATGAACACGGGTGGTATATCTCCAAGCATAATAAACCGCTTGGAGTAAAATACTACAAGACTCTCACGGAGGTTATGCCTGTTGCTTATGCAGAAGAATATAAGAGTAGACCTGATGAAAGAACTATACAAAGAGATTCCAAAGGCAACTACTAAAGACCTGGCTAGTATCATTGATTTTTTAAAAAGAGCTAGGGAAGTAAGAACTGGTAAAACTCAAAAAAGGAGAGATGCCAGAAAAAAGTATGTGGAAAAGCAACTTGATAAAGCCGATTTGCCTTTTTGGTGGTAGAGTAGTACAAGAACAACATTGTAAATGGCTCTAAAACACGGAAACAAAAGTTATTATCAAGTGCTAATCGACCCAAATAGAGCAGAACTTATAGAAAAAGCTGCTGATAAAGAGGGTTTGCGTGGTACTGCATGGGTAAGAAAAGTAGCTTATGAGGCTTTACAACGTGAATATCCTAGTTCAGAATATAAAATTGCTGAAGCTAAAGATGAGTTAATGTGGAGAGAATCTGTACAAAGACGAATCGAGGGAAGAAAGCAAAAAAGCTAACGAATATGGAAAAACTTTTTTAAGGGATTTTTAGGTTTTTCTTTTCTCATTTCTTTTACTACACGATCAGCTTCTAGTTCTATAAGTCTGTTTAGTAACGAAGCCATAAATATATCTTGGTCAAATTTTTTCCTGACCATGTGAGTGCAGTATCTTTTTACGTTATCTAAATTATCACTTTTCATAATTTCTCTACACTGCATTTCAATTTCTAGTTCCAACTCTGGTGGTGCTGGTTCTATATCAATGTTGAGAAATTTAGTAACTTTCATTTTATTGAAGAGTTGTGGTAGAACCTGGAAACATTCTGGCTTCTATGAAATCCACTGCCTGATCGTCTATACTGTTGTCCGTTTGCTTGGCTATTGCCTTCAACAGATCTACTATCAATCTCTTCATTGCTTTAGATTTTATAAAAATTAGAAGAATAGGTTTTAGAATTTTTACCATCGTTTTTATGTGTTACTTTCCAAACATAGCTAAATTGCTAGAATATAACAAGAGATATTGAGTTTTATGGCTGAAGAGAAAAAAGGTATGATGGATAAGATAAAAGAAAAGTTTGAAGATAAGGAAGAACAATTTGAGTACATCTCAGTCGCAGTCAGGCTTCTGGTAGTTTTTTGGAGTGGGCTTCTCGTTACGAGCAATTATTTGCCTAAGATTCCAGGTCTTACAACGGGAGAAAAGCAGGATATAACTTTTCCTGCAAGTTTGCTGGCTACTGCACTTTCCAGTTTCGGATTGGAACAGGCTAAAAAAGGTAATAAGAAAGACGACAAAGTTGCATCAAATGAAGGTATAGTACAGACTATAAGAGTGATTACACCGCTTCGCATTGAGGGAGCAGAAGTAATTGAACCCAAATCTAAAAAATGAAAAAGCTACTTCCATTTTTATTTATGCTATCCGCACCAGCCTATGCGGACATGAATCATTCCATATCATCTAGTGTAAAGTTTGAGTCACTTTCAGCAGCTAGTACAGCAGATAAGATTGGTTCGTCATATAGTATAAGCGGAAATAATGTTACAACTGTAGACTCTAACTCAGCAGCTACACTAGGTGGATTTGGTTCTGTTACTAATGGCGTACCAGCAGTGACTTTTCCTTCTGCTACGCAAGCGACCAGTGGTGAAGCCTTCAGTTTTTCTACAAGTTTTTTGGAAGGAGATGCCACACCAGGTAGTGCAGTTACAGTGGGTACTGTGCCAAATTTTTCGGACCTTACAAGCACAAGTGCTGGAAGCGTGGGCACAGCAGCAGTAGCAATAGACAACCACACAATTACCCTAACACCAGGAACGGGAACTGGTATCGTGATGACAGGTCAGTTTGTCGTTGATCTCACTATCGAATGAGGAGGCTTCTTCTTCTTGGCTTTGTTATATCTGCTCCTTGTTACGCTGTGCCAGTTATACCTAATTTTACGCAGGGTAGTTCCACCAGTCGAACCGAAACTACCACAAATATTACAGAGACTATACGAACAACAGAATATAATTCTGGGTTTCTTTACTCCGTCACAGGATCAGGGATTCAGCATGACGGATCTTCTATTACTCCAGCAGCTACCTCAGTTAGTGAAACAATAAACGGAACTACGCATACATGGCAGGGATTAAATCTAGATCAAAGACCAAATTGGACTCAATCAAATCCTGGAGATGCTTTTCAATTTACAGAAGTTTATCAAGCACCTGGAATGGAATCCGTAACCGACATAACTCGCACGATTCAAAGCACAAGCGTAACAGATACCACAACTATCTTCTCGCAATAAGTCTGCTAGGGAATCCTGTACTAGCTAATACAAGCAATACGGCTGCTCCAAGTGCATCGGCATCTGGATCGGTTTCAAACTTTGCGACCCAAGTTTTAGGTGGTCCGATGGTCGAAAATACTTATGGAAATAATATAAAGTGTTCTGGACCACAAATGACAGTTAGCCCATTCGTTACTACATCGTTCAACCAAAAGAGACCACAGGACTACATTTATAATACGCCCGTGTACGATCCAACAGACGCAAATGATGATGGAGTACCTGATAATCCAGGAAATGTACTTTACTATCAAGAAAACTATAGTGGTAACAAGGATTCCCTAGGATTAAATTTTGGATTCGCACTTACATTTAATATTCCGTTGGACAATAGATTTCAGGATTCTTGTCTTGATGCAGCAAATACACAAATAAATTTACAGAAGCAAGAACTAAATGCAAAAATGCTTAATTATGAAATTGCAAGATTAAAAAATTGTGGAGAGCTAAAGTTGGCTGGTATATATTTTGATCCTAAAAGTAGATTTGCAAAATTATGCGAAGGGGTCATGGTTTCACCGCCTCCAAATCAAGTTATACCTCACACTCACAAATTAAAGTAGATAAGAGACGGGTATTACACTTATCTACGGATAATTATTCTACCTTATCTTTTTTGGTTTTGCTAAAACGCTTAAAAGCCTGTCGTACCAAGGGTTTTACGATATTAAGAAGTAATGGAGTAGTGGCAGCAACGCTAGCAATGAGAGCAGTGCTAACAAGCTGTGGAGGATTCGGTATGTATTGCTCGATGAATTTAACGTTTTCATAGAGAGTTATACATTTACTACCATCTTCGCTTCTTTCGTGTCCTATAACACGCTCCAGTTTAAATTCGTTACGATAATCTCCTACTCTTTGATCTTCTGGTCCAGGGCAGGGAACAAATTTATCATCTTCATCTTTTTTCTTTGGTTCGTATTTTGGTGGCTCTACTGTAGATTCAACAAACTCTTGATCTTGATTTGTGGGGGTTTCGGATTGCGTGTACTTAAATTCGTTGGGGTTGTACTGCAAAGGTTCAAAACTAGGAATACTGAAGTTACCACATTCTGTATATGTGCCATATTCATCTTTGACATTATCAATGAGACTTGTGAGATTGTTTCTATGAACTCTTACACAACCAGGGATATCAACAATGGGCTTACTTATGTTATTTAATATTGGTACGTTAGTTTTCCATATTGGAATCTCATGTATCTCAACCTTGTTTATGTTAATCTTTGGTATTTCCATACCGAAATATTATTTTGGTAAATAAACTTCTACATAAGAATTACATTTAGGACAAGATAGATTAGTTACCATAGAATATTCTTCTCCAAGAACAGGGTGAAAATCCTCATCAATACTGTGATCTCCACCCCAGATTAATTCAGTTTTACAATGCCAACAATTCACTTTTTAATAAAAGGTATAGATGGTCCTGTTGCTTCTGGTATTACATTATCTAATACTTTGGGCATAGCACCCTGCACATTACCTAAAATCTCGTTCATAACTTGAGATTTAAAGTTTTCAGATGTTACATATTTATAGCCCAGGTACGCTCCACCACTCATGGAAGCTACCATAAGAAAAGAAACAATACTTAAGACGTTAGCAATTTTTTGAAACATGATTAAAGAAACCCTCCTAAAAGCTAGTGTGCCAATTACTTTGATGGTTTTGGCTTTGATTCTTGGCCTAGCTCCACTGTACCTGTTGGCTGGCCTTGTAACTCGATCTTCTTCATCAATATTTCCTTCGCCTGTAATCCACCCTCGATCATCAAAATAGTTTTGTTAGTTTCTGCTACAACTTTTTGAGCATTATCTCTAATTTTTACTTGTTTATCAAGTTCCTCTTTCCACTCTAATATCTGTTTTTCAATGATATTTTTCATTAGCTATTAGGATCTACTGGATATTGTGTCATGTTAGGTGTTATAACACCATCTTTTTCTGTTGTTCCATAAAGAGTAACTAAAGCTGCTGTATCAGCACAGGCATCAATCTCTGCTTCTCTTGTATTACAAGCTGTCCGCACTCCATCACGATAAGTTGTAATTGCTGTAGGTATTGCAGTAGATTTTTCTGCTTTTCTTACAACATACCAATCATATTTTGATAGTAAAGAACCAGCAGTTGCTTTTTCCTGTGCTTTTAGTACTGATTTAATACCTAAAGTAGTATATTCAACTCCATTTATTGTCTCGGTTGTATCTGCAAGTGGTTTTGCAGATCCATCACCATTATAAAAACGTGAATCAAATGTCTCAGCGTCAGCTACCTCTGTAATACCAAGAGCTATTTTTTCATCTGCTGTTGATAATCTTAGCCAGTTAGCAGGGTAGTTTACATCGTTGTGACTAAATGCCACATCGACTGCTAATGGGTTTCCGTCTAATTTAAATGCCATAATTATATTCTACCCTGCTCTAGCGTATTTGAAAGGTGATTCTGCAAAACATAAATAAATATATGTACCACCACTTTGATTGGTTGCTGTGTTGCTATAACGCATTTTCATACCATTACTAAGAAAATCTATTGGATTATCAGTTGTACTATCAACTTCAGCATTAGTATTATTTGCTTGTAAATATTTATTTATTGTATTTTGAGGGCTTCTTTTTGAATCGTACATCATCCAGCCAGCGGTGCCACTCCTTTGTTTTATCATAACCCAAGCTGGTCTAAAACCTGTAAAGACAAACGTACCATCGGCATTTCCGTTGCCAGTAAATTTTCCAAACTTACTAAATCCTGCCACTTCGCTGAAACAATAAGAAATCATATCATCTCCAGAACCATTTACTCCGTTATAATCCCCCAAACTAAATACTGTAGAATTTATAGTTACGCTAGTTCCTAAAATATTAGTATCATCAGCTTCAGCTTGAGTTGAGTTAAAATAAAGTATATTTGGATCGGAAGCACTATTGAAAGCTTCTGAATGATAAACCGCCCAAAATGCAGCACTTGAATCATCCCTATTCTTAATAACAATTAGATCAGGTGCTACCCCTAATCCATGACCAACAGTAGCTCCCGCTGAACCTGTACCTGTATAAGAAATAATAGAAAACCCTGCTGTTGTATTAGCTCTTACTGATGATGTAATCGACCCATCACTGTTACTCGCTGTGGACCCACCAGCGTTCCAGTTCCATGCTACATAGGTTCTACCTGTAAGATTACCCTCACCATCTGAGCCATTTCCTGTGATTGTAAATCCATCACTACTTACAGCAGTAATATTATTATTTGAAGTAGGAGAATCAAATCCAGTTGATTCTGGATCAGTTGCATTAGAATATAATGCCTTATTAATACCTCTTACAGCATCAAATAAATGATGATCTTCACCTGTTGTACTTCTATTCTTTATCCAAAACCAATCAGGTTGAAATCCTACTCCTGTAATCACATTAGTTGAATTATTACCTGTGTAAAGAACAGTATTAAAATATTGATTTGCTAGCTTTATTGTTGGGTTGGGTAAGTTTGCTGAACATAATGATTTATAGCCTGTGGGTAAATGACTAAATGCTCTTTGACCAAAATTTATAAACCCTGTAGGTGCTGACCCGCTACTTGAGTTTCGACCAACCGCAAAAACAAGATTTTCTGGAGCAGTCATACTGCTTATATTTACAGCCGTACCACTGTCTGAACCATCAACAGTAAAAGCTATAGTTCCAGCATCACGATCTACTTTGATTCCTACAATTTTATTATCTCCGATAGTAGGAGAAAGACCACTTTGAACTGAACTGTCATCAACTCTAATTTCGCCACCTAGATGATCTATTCCATGCCATTTGTTATCATTTTTTGTTGTTAAATTAGTAATACCACAACGGCCACTAGCAAAAGTTGTAAAAACGACTTCCGCATACCATTTACCACTTGTTGGAATTTCAAATGAAGAGAAAGCAAACTCACTATTACCTAAAGAAAAATCCAAATTTCCGTTTGTAGGAACTTCAAAAGTACTTTGATAACCAGCTAAAGGATTAATTACTGAAAAATTATTAGTTGGTGTATCTTCTAAAGAATCATTACCAGAACCAGCAGTTACAGAAAAGTTTACTGGCGTATTATTATTACCTTGACCACTTGAATCTGTACCAAGTGCAGAAGTAGAACTATTATCTGAAAAGTTTAAATAATATCCATTGGTTCCAAAACTTCCTTCATATTTTTTAGGTATCCATTGACCTGTTGTAGCATCTGTTTCTCCAAAATAAGAAGGATCATATGCGTAGCCATCTAAAAAATAAACATCAGCCATGTAACCATCAAACCATAGTCTCTGATTAGTTCCCTCTGTTCCGATAGCGTGCAACAACCCACCAGTATTAAATTTAGTATCTAAATTTTGTGTAGGATAAACAGTAGCCTCAAATTCTGGCTCCGCTCCGTTCACATACAACTTTACACGATCTGATGCTGTGCTTTGTGCTGTATCTACATATACAACTAAGTGAAACCAAGCACTTGGATCTCTCATAAAGCCTGCTGCTGTTCTTAAGTGAAATCTATAACCAGAAAGCCAATCTTCAAAATTTAAATTACCAGTATCGTGAAATTGTAAGCTAGTAACATTTGGGCCTGATGTATAAGCAGACCAAAAGTATCGTCTGTCTACACTTCCTCTTTTAATCCAAGCAGCCCAGGTCCATTTTTTTCTATTACCATCACTACTAGGTGTAAAATTCAACCTTGTTTCACTAGCACCGCTAAATCTAAGACTACGGCTTATTTCGTAATCACCAGCTCCACTAGCTCCTGCTCGAATTGTGTCAAATAAAGCCATTTATTTTACATCCAATGAAATTGCACAATGTATCACGTTGCTAGATTTGATTACATAATCTATTCTATCCACTGCACTAGCTGATGTCGATAAGGTAGGTGCTGTACCGCCAACGAATTTAAATGCTGAGTTAAAAGAAGCTGTACGAGATCCAGTGCCATCTTGTGTAATAAATATAGATCCTGATTGACCTACAGTTTGGTTTGAAGGTGCAGCGAATGTCCTATTGCCACCTAATGTTACAGATTGGTGCGTATTAGCTCCTAAATCTAAAGTTATTGTCGATCCATCACTAGCTGCTGTTATTGCTGCTCCCACTTGACCTGATAAAGCCAAACCTCCGCTTAAAGTCAATAGTCCAGTTCCACTATCTGCTGCATCTGATCTTAAAAAACTTGTAGCGTGTAAACTATCAACTGTATCTGCATTTGTGGCTTCGGCTGGTGTAATATTTCCTGTACCATCAAAAGATGTACCTCCAATAGTTCTCGCAGTCTCAAGGGCTGTTGCGGTTGCAGCATTTCCTGTAGTGTCTTGATTAAGTGTTCCTACAACAAAATCTATAGTACCATCGCTATCCTGGTACGTTACTGTTATGCCTGTCTCGGTATTGCCTGTAAGCATACCTCCAACATAATCTTCAACCTGTTCTTGTGTAAGAGTAGCAGTTATGTAGCCAGCACCATTCGTTATTGCATTGTTATTAAGAGATATATTTGCTGACCCATCAAAACTTACCCCTGCAATAGTTCTTGCAGTTTCTAAAGCTGTAGCTGTAGCAGCATTTCCAGTTGTATCTTGATTAAGTGTTGCGACTCTTGCAGCAGCCACAGTTCCAGAAGCGATATTACTTCCATTTAAATCTGTAAGTGCTGATCCGTTAAGTGCTGGTAATGTAGACGGAAATCTTGCGTCAGGAACAGTACCCTCTCCAAGATCATTAGCATCAAGAGAGGCATATTCTGCTTGACCTATCGCAGTCGAACCCGAACCAGAAATACTTTTTATTTTTAAATATTTATCAGCAGCAATTTGATTATCTGGGAAAATTAACGTGTAAGATTGTCCTGCACTATGAGCAGGTGAAGCTAATATTATTCCATGACTTTGTGCAGAGCAGTTTAGTTGTAATTTACCATCATTACCTCCAGCACCTCTGACTTCAACAACTCCAGTACCATCTGGCTCGATTTTTACATTTCCATTGCTCGTTGCTGTAGTTATCTTGCTTGATTGAACATCTAAATCACCTCCAAGTTGAGGTGAAGTATCTTCAACAACATTTGCAATGGCACTAGCAGCGATTCCATCAAGTTTGTTTTTTAAAGTGGTTGTGAAATCATTTTCAGTTTGAGAGGCAACTACAAAATCTAATGTTCCATCTGAATCATCGTAAGTAACAGTAATACCTGTTTCAGTATTACCAGTAACCATACCACCGACATAATCTTCTACTTGCTCTTGGGTTAAAGTAGCCGTTATATACCCTGCACCATTTGTTATTGCATTGTTATTAAGAGATATATTTGCCGATCCATCGAAACTGACTCCAGCTATTGTTCTTGCTGTGGTTAAAGTATCTGCTGATCCAGCGACTACACCAACAGCAGATCCTCCATCATTTTTACTAAATAATTTACAATTACTGGTTCGTATAGCTAATTCGCCAACAGAAAGATCACTATTTCCAGGATCACTACCGCTTGCTCTTTTTAATTTAATTGTGTTCGCCATTGTTCGACCTCCTGATGGTTAAATTTAGTATGTTCCTCCATCTATATCGAAACTAGAAGCACTTTCATCTTCTAAAAATGTAACTAAGTCAGACAATGCAACTTGTTTCATTGTTCCAGCATCATTCATTACCAAACGATCTGCTGCTGCCAAAGTTGTAGATGTTGCAGATGTGTCACCATCCATGATATTTAACTCAGAAGTCGATACTGTCGCTCCGTCAAGAATAGCCACTTCAGTCGAAGTTAAAGCAGCTAAAGCAGCAGAAGCTCCAGATTGACAACCAGATAGATTAGCCAAGTCTGCATCATAGGCTTGAACATTAGTTCCGATAGCAAGTCCTAAAGCTGTTCTAGCTGCACTTGCACTTGTAGCCCCCGTTCCACCATCGCCAATCGCAAGTGTTCCTGTTATAGAACTAGCAGCTAAATCAACAGCTAATTCAGTTGATTCAATAACTAAACCACCATTTGCTTTGAGATCAACACTTAATTCATTACCAGATTTATCTAATCCATCTCCAGCAGTTACGTTACCACTAGAAGAAAAAGTACTATAAGAAAGATTATTAGTTCCTACAACAGCAGATCCTTTATTAGAAGTACAAACAAAACCAATATCAGCATTAACAGATCCTTGCTCTACAAATGTAAACATTCCAGAAGCATCTGCACCAGTAGCTAAATCATCAGCCCTAGCTGGTGAAGAACCAACAATATAGATTCCGTTTTGTGTAGCAGTACTTTGATCTTTAACTAATACTCGATCATTTGTTGAAAGAGTAACACCATCTAGAGTGTCTCCATTATTCAAAGCGGTTGCGATTGTAATATTTGCGGTTGTAGCTGCAACACAGCTATCTTTAACATCTAAACCCTCACTAACAGAATCAACATATCCTTTTGTCGCAAAATGAGCATCAGAAGTAGGTGTAACTCCAGACACAGTACTGGTTGCACTTGCTAATTGGTCAAGCCTATTTGTTCTTACTTGTGTATCAAAATCAGACACCTTCGCTGAAGTTAGCGTTGGAACGTCTGCGACTACAAGTGACCTAAATGTAGGTGCAGCATCACTACCTGTTGTTGGTCCTGATAATACTAAATTAGCTCCTCTTACTGTTGCTTTATCAAAAAATGCCCCCTTACCACCAATAGAAATAATACTTGTAGCAGAACCTCCAGATCCCCCTGTGCCCGTACCATAAACTAAAACTTCATCGCCTTCTCTAAAAGCAACTTCAGCATTTTCTAATGACGTTGGGTTTGATGATCCTGTTGATCTTTTTATTCTGATCGTATTAGCCATTAGAAGTTTCCTCCGTCTACGAGTGTAAGTTTAGTAGTTGTTGAATCTGCTTTAAATGTATCAGATGTTGAATCATAATAAAGCACCGCATTATTAACTTTGCCAGTAATGTCAAAGTTTAAACCACTTATTTGTCCTGCTGGACCTTGTGGGCCTTGAGTTGTGATTTCAACTGTAGTTACATCAGAAACCTGACTTACAGTTACAGAATTAGGATTGCTCATGCTGTGTAACCCTCACTTATAAATAGTTTACCCTCTAAATAATAGTTTTTGCTACCCGAACCATCTGTTAACAATACGTCATAAAACAAAATACTTGGAGTAAACGTAGCTGTGTCTGTATCTGATAAATTCATATCAATAATTCCATTAGTTCTATCTGTATATGTTATAGCCCAATCAGCATATTTTGTAGAGCGTGATTCATCATAAACTTGTGCAGCTACAGTATATCCAGATAAATTTATTGCTGATCCAGTTGAATCTTTAAATGTTAACTTGATCGGAAAATCTGCCCGTCTCTCAACAGTAAAATTCTTTTTTCCAGGAATTATTGCCATTTATTTAACATCTAGAGATACAGCACATTGAATTACACTACTTGCTTTAATTATATAATCAATTCTATCTATTGCTGCTGCTGTTGTAGTTAATGTTGGTGCAGTTCCTCCTACAAATTTAAAAGCACTATTAAATGATGCAGTTCTTGAACCTGTGCCATCTTGAGTTATAAATATCGAACCAGATTGCCCAACTACCTGATTACTAGGTGCTGCAAATGTTCTATTGCCACCAAGTGTTACTGAATGATGACAGGCTGTTGCCATGTCTATTGTTATTGTTGCTCCGTCTGATAGTGCTGTAATATTAGCTGCTGCTCCTCCTGTAAGACTCACACCCCCACTAGCAGTTTCAAATTTTTTACTAGCCGAATGGTATAGCTCATTAGCTCCGCCATTAATAAACTGAGCCAAAATATTAGAACCGCCATTATCTCTGATAACTACATCATCTTCAGCCTCAAGAATAAGGTCATCACCATTACTTGAAATTATTAAATCGTCTGTAACACTTGTGATTTTGCTGTCAGTACCATCATGCGTAATTGTTAAATCTGAACCAGCTCCAAAAACTGCACTTGCGTTGTCAGCAAATTCAAGAGCATTATCCGATTTATCAAATACTACGTTTGCACTTGCTCCTGTAAAAGTTACATCGCCATCATGGGTAGCACCATCATCTATAACTGTTCCAGTAACATTTAATCCTGTTGAACTTACATTTGCTCTTACAGATCCACCAGTGGCTATGTCAAAATTATCTGCTGCACTTGAAAATATACCTGTATTAAGATCATCTCTAAAAGCTAAACCAGGAGTTGATGCACTTCCATCTTCGAGTGTTAACGTACCATCTAACTGAAGTAACTCTACCCAACCATTATTAGAGCTATTTCTTATTTTTAAAATACCTGTTGTTGTATCAGCCCACCATTGGTACGCATATGTTGTAGAAGGTTCAGAAGAACTTGAATTATTACTAACGATTGCAGCCAATACGTTATTTAAATCGGTTCTAACCGCAGCACCCGTGCCATTATCAATTACATAGTCGTGTGTAGCCATCTAACTTGTAAACTTTTTACCCATTCTACCCTCCTTTACCAAAACCGACAGCCTGATAGGTGAAATTTCTATCAATCGAAGCATTTGAGGAATTTTTAAAGTGAACAGTAAAGCCCGTTCCAGATATGCTAGACACTTCAAAATAATCTCCTGATGCCATATTCTGTGCATTGATACCAATAGAGGGTAAATTAGTGTTTGCTCCAAGCAAAGAAGCAGTGCCAACAAAAAATGGGCTAGTGAATGTTACAGCTTTTGCTCCTGCTCCACTAGCTGTTACATTACCTTGCTCTGTTCTTCTTTGTAAAGAGGCTGTATAACCTAATTGAGACACTCTAATATCCTGTGCAGGGTCATTAGTTGTAATATTAGTTCTAAATTGAAAACCTCTTCCTTTATAAGTACCGTTAGCAAATGTTTGAAAATCTGTATAAGTAGGAGATCCAGAACTAGGATTATCTTGTGTAACTCTTACTAGCATTTCTGCGTTTACATCTGTAGCTGCAGTTCCATCAAAATCTGTCCATGTATCTAATAAAGCTGATCTGCTATCAAATAAATCGTTAGGGTAAAATGCTTCTGTTAAAAAATGACGTTTTAAATCAAGACTAAAGACTCCACCTAAATCTAAAGTGGTGCTACCTGCATCACCTCCAAAATCATAAGTACCAGAAGAAACAATGCCTCCAAAATCATCAAGAGAAGAAACAAGATCTAAGTCAGTTATTGAATCAAAATTACCAGCACCAACTAAATTTAAACTGGATGTACCAGCGTCATAAGCAACATTAGTTCTTGTGCCTTGAAACTGTGGACTATCTAAATCTTCTCGCCTTGTTTGAACAAGTAAAGGAGCTAAATTATCGGGAAGATCAATTACTACACTTGTTTCTCCAGAACAGAATCTACCGCCATCATCTCTAAATTTAAGGATGTACTCACCTTCTAAATAGGGGACCTCCGCAGTTGTCGTGTTACCTGCAAGAGCTTGAATCAAATCAACAGAGTTAGAAAATGTACCTGTTCCATCGGTTTTAGTTGAGTGTCTTACAAAGACAAGACCTCCATGAGTTACATCTAAATCTGTAGATAAATTCCATCTGAGTCTTACTAATTTTTCATTTATTGGTTCGGCTGATAATCCAGTAACATCTGATGGTAAAGCAGTTTTACCAACAGCATTGAAAGTAGCATTTGTAGATGTTGCACTTAACTGCAAAGAAGCGTTAAAACTAAATACTTGAACTTCATACGTTCCAATATCTGTATTAAGTATCTCAAAGTCAGGAGAAGAAACTGTTGTAGAAATAAAATTACCATTATTAAATCTATAGTTAACTTGATATTGTGTAACACCAGTTATAGGCTGCCAACTAATAATAAGTTTAGCTATTGCCTGGTTATTAATTTCAACAATTTTTTCTTCTACCTGTAAAGCACTAGGAGGTTCTTTTAACCCAACAAAAGTAGTTACAGTTCTAGTTGGAAGAGATGCACCATCTTCAACAAAATCATATTTACCAGAAACATAAGATAAAGCTGTTACTGCATAATTCATGCCATCTTGTTCTTGTACTGTTACTACTCTAAATTTTTGAGATTGAACAGTATCATTGGACAACAACCAGACTGTATTTACATTTGGAGTATCAGAATAAGCAGAAGATACTGTTATAACTGCACCTGAGATAGATGAAACATCTTTAGTTTCTACAGTTCCATCAGGCAATATAACGCTTAATTTTGGATTATTTGTAGTAGGTAAATCTGTAGAAGCTGTATCGTCTACTGTTATCTGAGTTGTTGTAGCAGCATTTACTCTTCCTGATCTACGAATCCCTGCTCTTACTGGATCGTTTATCTCAATAACACTTCCTGGTCTACATATTGCACCACTATCAAGAGATGTTGTAAAAGTAACAACTTCTGATTCGTTATTTTCTGCAAATAATATATTCTTTGCAAGACGATTCGCTTGCCCTCTCGAAGTACAGGCAAATGCTTTTACCTGTTTTACTACAGTTCCTATCTTTGCTATTAATGCACTATCTTCAACAACTTCAAAATCTACTTCCTGCGAATCCATGTTGTAATAACTGGCAGAAACTACGCTATGTCTTGCTTTTAAACTACTTCCAGAATAATCAAAACCACCTTCTCCTACATTTGCCAAGCTAAATATATAAGAACTATCTTTAGGACTATCTTGAGAAAGAGTAATAGATCCAGCAGACCATATAGGAATACAACGCATTACACCAGCTAATTCATTTATTAAATCAAAAGCTTCATTGCTATTTTGAATATTTACATTACAACTAAATCTAGCTTCTTGTCCTCCAAAACCGTCTGATACCAGTGTGTTTGCGTATTTACTAGCGGTGACAAAAGAAAATAAATCTAAATTACTATCTGTAATATGATCTCCAAATCCATATCTAGTATTAGTTAGAAGGTCTAATAATATCATCGAAGGACAGTTACAATAAGTAGCTGCACCCATAACACCATTAAATATATAACCATCTGGATAAACAATACGACCAGTTGTACTATCTACTGTTGGAGTTCCAGAACTAGACGCTCCTGCACCTGGGATTCTTACTTTTATCCCTCTTATTCGATATTTACGTTTTGGTATAGAACTAAACTGTTGTGAGTCTATTCGTAAAGAGGCATAAGCACTATTTAGATAAGTTTGTTTATCATCAACAATTTCTGAAAAACTTGTAAATTGAAAAGTGTTTACTGTACTTGCATCTGTCGGATCATCAGTTACTCTTACAACTTTTATATCAACAGGAAAAGCACCTGTTAAAGTTACTCTGTATTCTTTTTGGTAAGCATCAGCAGTTCTTCCTGTGACAGTATCATCAATTAAAGTAGTAAAACCACCGCTATTATATTGAACTTGTATTTGTAAATTAACTGAACTTCCTAATATATCACCAGCACTTGTCGCAACTTGAATCTGAGGAAAAGTTATTGTTACTTTTACAGCATCAATATCTGTATTTGTTATTGATCTTGTAACAGGAGAAGCCTTTGTTACATTAACCCCAACAGTTTGTAATGATTCACTACTTTCAATTCCATTGATATGAGTTTGATCTGAAGTTCCAAATCTAGGATCAAAGGTTACATCTTGAAAATTAAAATCAGTTGTAGCTGGACTTGAATTGTCAGCACTAGCTTGTAAAATAGCAGTATCATTTAAAAATACATCTTTTAAAGCAGCGTTATTATATGCAGTTGTGCCTTTTGTTAAACCAGCTTTAGAAGCAGAAGCAAAACCTTCTATCTCTCCCTCTGATATTAAATCCATCAATGTAGCAAATTGTCTGCTATGTAAAGTATCAGGAGTTCTGGTGGGTTGGGGTGGTGCAGAAGGAGGGGGTGGAGCACCAGCACCTCTAATAATTTTAGGTTTAGTCATGCTCTTACCTGTTCAGTATCAACACCTGCACTTATTACAACACTTCCTGTAAATATTTCACCATAAACTATTGGAACAGGAGTGCCTGCTCTTGATGTATTTTGCGTACCAGAAAAATTAAAAGATAGTCTAGGATCTTCTTCTGAAGAAAAATCAGGAGTTTCTGGTGTAGGAGCTAACATTTCTGCAACACCAGAAAGAGCCATATAGATACCAACATTACCTGCAACTGCTGTTGCACCTCCTAAAAAACCAACTCCTGTAAATCCTGTAGCACCAAAAGATGCTCCACCAGATAATATCCCAACACCAATTAATGCTGCACCAGTTAGTACTCTGCCTAATCCTCCTTCTCCTCCAGCACCAGTTATCACAGGTACAAAATGTAAATCCTGTTTTCCTATAGGATCTTCTAATTCTTTTTCACTTATTTGATAATCACCAACTAAAACTTTAAAATTAGTATTTGCTATGTACTTTTCTGTTTTTGGAAAATTAGATGTTAAAAATCTAATGGATTGACTAATGTTATCTACTTTTGCCTCTAATTCTTTATGACCAACAATTTTAGCAAGTTCGCCATACAGTTTTACCTTACGCAGCATAACGATACCTCCCTCCTATACATTTTAACAACCATTCTGATAATGGCTCTCTACAAGATAGTCTATCTGCTAAATGATGTAAAATTTCATCTCCTAAAAATAAAGCTACATGATTTAAACCTGGACTCATTATTGACATAAATAACAAATCTCCTTTTTGTAATTTTTCTTCTGGCCTTAATTGTCTAAAACCTGTTCTCCATGCACATTGTTCAAACATAGGATCTTTTAAAAACTCCTCTGGTGTTAAAGGTCTTTCCCAATCTCTTAAATCTATATCTAAATTTTCTTTATACCAATCTCTTACTAAAGACCAACAATCAGTTACACCCCAAACCCATTCACGACCCAGTAATGGAGCTTTATAACCAGTTGGTTCGTAATAACCCCATTGTTCCGTTTTAGGATTAACAATATGCCAGGGTAAACCACTATCTTCACAGCTAACTTTGTCAGCTTGAGTTGGTGTTGGTGGTGTTACAGGGTGGCTATGAATAATAGCTGTTATTTCTCCTAAATTATCTGCTTTTACATAATCTTCTGGATCAAGAATAAAACATTGATGACTATAAGTAGACAGATTACCGCAGGGATAATATTGTTGTTTACCTTTAATATTTAATAAAACACCAACAGATTCTTTAGGATCTTCTTTCTTTGCATGAAGTAATGCTTTATATTTCCAACTCATTAATTAAACGTACCAATAGAAGGAAATATGGATCTTGTGCATTGACGTTTCGGAGCACGAACACCAGCAAGATCAAATACTGCTGCTAATTCAAATGTAACTGTCTCTCTGTTTTCTGATGATTTTCTATCAATTTTATATATTTCCTGTGGAAACTCTGCTGTAGAATCAGGAGTTCCGAATGGGTTTGAACTTCCTGGAAAATTTGCTGCATCTAAATATCTTGCTAAAGTTCTGATTCTAGTGACCGTAGCTCCTGTTAAATCATTACCTGCTGTGGTCTGATTAACAGTTAACAAAATTGCTGTAATTGTATTAAGAGCATTACTTACAACTAAAGTTGGTCTTGGTAACTGCCCTCTTGTGTAAGCAAAACCTTCTGCTTGTATTGGCATCTTTGTATATGTATTACCAGCCCAGATAATATCTGCATTAGAATTATAATTTGTACCTGCATGAAATCTATAGGTTGCATTTGATCCATGTAAGGCAGCAGTAATCTCTAAAGTAAATAATTCAATAACTGATGATGGATTGATCTTTTGCAGATCAGTAATAATCGGAGCAGTACTCATGGTTCAAATACCTCTTTGAATGTTGCCTGTATTGTAGCTCTATTGTTATATGGTATAGATTTTGACCATGAAGGACAAACGTATTTACTTGCTGCACTTTCTCCAGGAGGAGTAAAATCAAAACTAGCAGAATCTTCTGCCCTTGCATCTAAAAATGTTTCTATAGTATCTGCATCTGTTTCTGATACATTAAAAGTAAAATTATAAATTTTTCCATTTTGATGAGCAGGAAGTCCAAATAATATTCGATGTTCATAGCCATCAGCAAAACGAACTGTTCTAGTTAATGGTGCGGATCTTTTTTGTTGTCCGTATGTAGGTTTTATTGAAGGAAATGTAGCCATTATGTTAATAATCCTCCTGGTCTCTTCTGTTTTATTAATTCAGATTGTATCGCAACTGAAATTACACGACCAAGTTCTCTACCACCTTGTTCATCACCTTCAACAGAAGAACCAGAAGCATCTACATTTACTACGATATTTGTTGAACCGCCAAGAGCATGATTTGGGGTAATTGCACCAGATACACCTGGGGTAAATACTTCTGGACCTTTTTCTCCTACAACATAAGGTTTGCCTCCTGTTACTGGACCGCCAGCAGCTTTAAAACCAAACATTTTAAATAGGCCACCTGTTACAGTTTGGCCTCCTGCATTTCCAAACAGTGCTTGATTTAATGCTACGTCTAAGAATCTATCCGCTACGTTATTGAGTAGATCGCTAAGAGTAGAAGTACCTTTTATAAGTCCTTTTATTCCATCTTTTATATCGTTTTGAATAGTTGTTTTCATCTTTTCAAAAGCATCTAATGTCTCCTCTGCTGCTTTATTTAGATCGTGTGTAGCTTCTTCAGTTTCTTTAATTCCGTCTATCTGATCGTCTATTGCGTCTAATTGTTTTTCAAGAGTGGTCAGTCTTGCTTGTTCTAAGGGAGGTAACTCTCCTAACTCTTGTTGCTTTTCTAATAGTTTATCTATTTCAGCTTGTAAAGCATCTTTTCCTGTTTTTGCCTGTTTTTCTAACTCAGCTATTGTTTTTGCGATTTCAGGATTTAACCCTTCTCGTCTAAGTTCAATTATTCGTTCTGTCATTTCTCTTTCTTCACCTACTTTTTTAGCTGCTAAGTCAAATTTCTCTGTTAAAGTAGCTGCCTCTATTTCTGTGTTTATAATTGTTGCTAGTATTGCTTCTCTAGCCTCCAATTCTTTTAATGCGCTTGCTGTTCCAGATTTAATTTTTATTCCTCTACTTGTATTTCTGTATCCTGTTCTTTCTATTTCTTCTCTTTCTTCCTGCAAAGCTATCGCACGAGGGTCATCCAATGTTCTTGCATCAGAAAGAGTTTGTTGGACATCAGCATCTCTAAGACTTTTTTCATAGCCTGTTATTTTTACTAAGAAATTCAATATTGAAGCTGTAAACGCCTGTACTTTGGCTACACCAGTAGCAAACTGGTTATTTAGTAATCTTGTGGTTTCGCCAAATTTAGTTATTGACTCAACCCCATCATCTCCTACTCTGTTAGCCATAAGTTCCATAGTTGCGTTAAATGCTGCATTTTTTCCTTGTGCTCTTTCGATTAGTTTTATACGAGCTTCTTGTGCTGATCCCTGTAGACCTAATGCTTCTATCGCAGCTTGACTATTTTTAGTAAACGGGCCAAGGGCTTTTCCTAAATCTCCGATGGCTTGCACAGCAGACTGTATGGCTTGGACTGCTGCTGTGGCTGCAATACCTCCCGCAAATCCACCCATTTGTCCAAACATTCCACCGATACCACCGCCTAAAGCTCCTGCTGCTGCTACACCTGGACCTTGCCCGAATAACAGAGGAAAAGCTCCACTAATCAGAGCACTCTGCGTATCGAATCTTCTACCTAGATTCCGCAATGTGTTTGGGCTAGACCCTGCTCGTCCTCGTAATAGCTTGCCTGTTCTTCTATCAAAGTTGAGTGCAGACTGAGTTGGAAGAGACATACTATCGAACTGTGGTCCGTATTGTGCTGCCGTGAAACCTGTATCGCCTCTCATTCTTTCTAGTTTTCGTGCGTGGGCTGCTCCAGCTTTTGCAGATGCCTGATTTGCCTTCATTGAGTCCACTGCAAATTTAGCTGACCTTCCCTCTGCTTTAGCTTTTCTTTCTGCGTGTTTAGCTGCTATGTCTGCTGATGTTTCTAATCTTTTTATTCCCTTAACTTGTGCGTTCAGCATCTTGCTATCAGGAAGAGCAAGCATACCCCCTTTAGAAGCTACCTTATCTGCTTTGTTTAATATTGGATTTATACTTTTTGCAAATTGTCTAGTTTTTATTCCTAAATTTTTATAAAACTGATCATCAGCTTCAGTAGATAATATTCTTCTTTTACCTCCACCACCTCCTACACCTCTCTTTACCTTACCTACTTCTTCTACCTGATTCTTTAGTCGTCTAAGTTGCTTATCTAATTTTTTAGTATCTAATTCAATATTTACTTTGTAATTAGCAGCCACGACTATTTATACTAAATAATTCTATATTAGCGTACTTTGCGAGTCTGGGCTTGTCTCTTAGCTCTTTCGTATGCTTCCTCTTCTCTCTCATTTTTAATATTAAAGTAAGCACTCCAAGCGTATAGTTCCTGTACAGACATTTTCTCTCTTATTTCTCTGTGTGTGTATCCTAGTTTTTCAGCAATAAAAAACTGTAGATATATAAATGCGTCTTTGTCTAATTTAGCTTTTTACGGCATCGGGGCTTTCCTCCTCGCCCACTCCTTGCATTTTACCCATTATGTCTAACAAAACTGACATTGGAATTTCTCTTCTAAGTGCTGGTAAATCTGCTGATGTAAACATTTTTGCACCTGATTCATCTTCAGCTTTTGTAACAATTACCTGAAGAGCAAAATCAAGATTACCTTCTTCTTTACCCTTGTTCATAGCTATTAGTGTACTGTTTATTGTATCTCTATCGGCTATAGTTAGGGGCGACCAAAATACTTTTAAGATCAACTCCTCACCCTTAAAAATGGAGTAACTACTGCGTTCTTCGACACTAAAAGCCTGTCTTAGTTTGTCGATTGCTCTGGTTGTTGGCATAAAAAATTGTATCTATTCTTGTAGTATAGCTTAGTATGTTCCTGCTGGCTTGGTTGTCTTAGTCGTAAAACCTCTATTTAATGCTAAGAACCCTTTATCTATATCTTTAAATATTTCCTTACTTTGCGTATAGACATCGTACCAGTTGGGAACATTGGGTCGAGGTGTTGTATTAAATCCTTTTTTAAATAAGTCCTCATACTTTATTCCCTTACCTTTTAGTTTTGCTTTGTTAATAACAAAAGCTGCGTAATCTGTTTCGTTACCTATAAATACTGGACTTGTTAATGCTTGGTATATTTTAGCTCCTTTTCGGCTTGACTCTCTAAATATATTGCTTGGTAATCTAGGTGGAGCGTCATCTTGCGGTATAAACTCGCCCTGTCTTGGTCTTGTTGCTTGTACTTCAGTTTTACTGACGATCCAGGATTCGGCAAAAGTTCCTGTCCAAAATGGACTTCGGTTCATTAGTGATTGTTGTATTTCTTGAGCAGCTTCGGCTCTTGCCTCTGTTACAAGTTTTCTAAAATCCTTTGGTAACTGCTTTATATCTTTAGCCATTTGCAGAAAAGTCACAGTTTACAACACTTAAAAAATGTGTGTCTCTATCTGTAGTTATAGCTGTTGGCCCCTCTATTTGACCGACTCTAGGAGTTACAGAAAAGGTATCTGTGTAATTAGATGCGTTTACTGAAGTCAGTCCAGTAATAACAAGTTCTGCTATTTCAGAAGCTACTGCACTTCCCTTGTTAGGGGGTGTCATTATGCCACAGCGTATGACTCCTGAATAGTACGTTTGGGCTGCACCTTGGGGTTGAGTAGTTGACTGATTAAAGTTTATGTTTACCATTACATATTTTTTGTTCTTTCCTGGAGTTGTAAAAGGTGTATTGTCAAATACTACAGTAACAGTGGGATCTGCGTCTTGAACAGCGTCTAGTATTGCTGTTTCAAATGCTGCTCTTGCGTTTACTAAAGTCATTAGAAAATTACATCAACACGGAACAGGTATTCCTGTCCACCTTTTAATGTGCGAATTTCAGTTATTTTTGCTCCTCTTGTCGATCCAGAAAATGTAAGAGTTACTTCATCTTGGAGTAGGGGTTGATTGTCACCTATCAAGTCTGGAGTGATGTAGAGTCTCGCAACATTCTCCTGAAACCCAGATTCTTCAGTAGATTGCACAAACTCGATAGGTACTTTAATTGTATAGTTTGTGTCTACTGTTATGTACTCTCCCGTTGTGTTGTTATAGCTAGATACGCCTTTTCGTGTGTAAACAATGGAGGTGTCTAATGAGTTCCCAAGTTGAGACACTACTTGTTTAGCTATGTTCTTTAGTGCTGTATCTAGTTGCCCTGCCATTATCCTCTAACTACCCTCATTTGAAAAGATCCTGCTCCACCAAGTATATATGCACCTAAATAACTTTGTAACCAAGGGTAAACATCTAAAATATTATTTACTACTCCTGTTCCTTGACTTGCAGTATTATATTTGACTTCTATATCTCCTAGCTTTACTTCAGAAAAATTACCGTCTGTTGCTGTATTACCTGTTATAGCATCTGTATCATTAGCTAATGCTCTAGCCAGTTCGTATTGTGCAAACTTAATTTTATTTGGAATTGTACTGCAAGATAATTCAACACCATCTATTTGGTAATTATTTCTTGGAAACTTCAATGCTTGGCCGTCATCGCATCTGTCTCCGTAGAATACAAAGGTGTCGATCCATCTGGTAGCTGATATTAATGCTCTATTTTTCTGGTCGTCTGTCTTATTTGTCCAAGTTGAAGAGTCTGGAACTGTCTCAAAATAAGTATTAGCTTCTGTCAATGTGACATAGCTATTGGCATTTTCTCCTTTTACAGTTGCATTTATGGTAGCTGCCACGATTGATAAAGTAATTTAGTTTTATTGTAGCGTAAAGAAAAAACCCCACCAATAATTGATGAGGTTTGATGACCACACTTTAATGATATTAAGGATTAGTACCAGTATCAAGTGGTGAGTTAACGATTAGTTCGACTATAGGAATTAAATCCGCATCGTATGTGATTCCCCAGTTATTATCGTTAGCTAACTGTGCGTTAGTTGGGTTATCTGTGGCAGATGTCCACTTAGTTCCCATAACGTGATAAGCACTATGGTAATCGACAGACATAACATCTTGCTTAGATAAGATGTTTCTATCTGATTCAATACCTAGAGGAGACTGTTCGCCTTCAAGAATTGTTCCTGACTTAATTAAGTAGCAACGGAACTCTTTTTGATGACCTGTTG
>VTLG01012310.1_pt1 | contig 26667 bp, 42 predicted proteins | sample 4694571 | NCBI WGS metagenome assembly VTLG01 (sample SAMN12604809, study PRJNA352737) | marine metagenome | biome: ENVO:00000447; feature: ENVO:00000209|ENVO:00000569|ENVO:01000036; material: ENVO:00002151; isolation source: viral sequences binned using virsorter ...
TAACTTATTTTATGGAACTGGTTTATTAAATGATATGAACGAGGCGAAGGTTATAGATATGAGCCCAATTGATGGAAGTCAGAATTTTAGAGTAGTAATGAGATATACAAGTGGTGTACAATATGCAATCGGTTCAGAGATTGTATTGTATCACGCTTAATTATTAACCTTAAAAATTAAAATACAATGGCGTGTTTAGCAACCAAAGGAAGATTAGTACCGTGTAAAGATGTTGTCGGAGGCATCGCTAGAGTATACATAAGCGATTTCGGCACAATAAGCGGTTTAACATTAACAAATGATGAAGTAACTGGCTGTACGGCAAGTTTTACAGCTTTTGTTTACGAATTAAAAGGTGGTAACAGTTTAGAACAAGCAGTGACAAGTTCTCCTGAAAATGGAACAACTTTTTTCGAGCAAACTTTGACTTTAAATCTTCAAAAATTATATAAAGAAGACCATAAGGAACTAAAGCTACTTGCATACGGAAGACCTCAAATAATCGTAGAAGACTACAACGGAAATGCGTTTTTATGTGGTAAAGATCACGGTATGTCCGTGAGTGGTGGAACAATTGCTACGGGTGCTGCTATGAGCGATATGAGTGGTTACACTTTGACATTTAGTGGTCAAGAGGTGCTTCCTGCTAACTTTATTAGCGGTGCAGTTGCTGGTAACCCGTTTGCTGATTCTAGTGTGTTTAGTGGAACAGTAACTACTACTGCTGGAACAAACAGTTAAGATGTTTAGTGGGTGTTGTGTTTAAAGTAACATAATACAGGGTGTAGAAAGGGTGGATGGATTTATTTTATCCACCTTTTTTTTTAAAAGTTAAAAAATGCAAGTATTGAGTACAACAGGGGGGACAATCAATTTTATAGCTAGAGAAGATATTGTAGCTACTAAAAATTATCAGCTTACTTTAACATCAGAAAATAAAAATAAAGTCATTTTAACTGACAGCACACCAACTTTTGGAAGCAATGACTACTACTCTACTTATGCAACAAGTCAAAATTTAGTTTCTGATAGCTTTTACAACTTAGAAATTAAAAACACAACTGACAATACGATCATTTTTAAAGACAAGATTTTTTGTACTAACCAAAATGCCAGTAGCTATGTAATAACAAACAATGTTTATACAGAGCATAATACTGGTGCTAACGAATATTTATACTATAGTGGATAATTTACATCTTATACAATTAAATCAATACGAAGCACCTATAATAACTGAAGATAAAAACAGGGATTGGGTTGGCATTGGTGACGATAATGGGTATTATCAAGAACTGATTGACGCTTATATGAATAGCACAACGAATCAAAGTGTTATAAATGGAATATCACAACAAATATTTGGTAGAGGATTAGAAGCAACAGACAGTAACGAAAAACCCGAACAATTTGCACAGATGAAAGAACTGCTTAAAGACAGTTGTATGCGTAAAATTTGTTTGGATTTAAAAATGTTAGGTGAAGCATCATTACAAATTAGTTATACAGGTAAAAAAATTAGTGATATTTCACATTTTCCTAGAGAAACTTTACGTGCTGAAAAAATGAATAATAAGGGCGAGATAAAAAACTATTATTATTCTGCAGATTGGACTAAAGTTACCCAAAATACAGAACTAAAAAAGATACCTGTTTATGGTAGTGGTGCTAAAAACGAGATATATGTAATTAAAAGATATGTAACTGGTTATTACTATTACAGTCCTGCCGACTATTGTTTAGCTTACCCCAAATTAGAATCTGAAATAGCTGACTATTTAATAAACGATGCCCAAAATTCTTTTTCTGGAACTAAAGTTATCAATTTTAACAGTGGTATTCCATCATCCGAGAAACAGCACGAAATCAAGAATCAAGTAATGGGCAAATTAACTGGTGGTTTCGGAGAAAAAGTGATTATTGCTTTTAATCATAATGCAGAACAAAAAACTACAGTTGATGACATACCTTTAAACAACGCTCCTGAGCATTACAGTTATTTAAGTGAAGAATGTAGCAGAAAAATAATGTTAACGCATCGTATTACTTCGCCTTTATTAATTGGGTTGCGTGATGGAAATAGCGGTTTAGGCAGTAATGCAGAAGAAATACAGAACGCTCAAAGACTTTTTAGCAATACAACTATAAAACCTTATCAGGATTTAATTATAAGTTGCTTAGACGAGATATTAAGCGCAAATAACATAGCATTAAACCTTTATTTTAAAACATTAGATCCCTTAGACTTTATGGATATTGATGTTGATGACATTGAAAATGAAGAAGTAAAAGAAGAAGAAACTGGAGTTAAGGAAGAAGAAACTGAATTAAATAAAGTTTGTTTTCACGATGTATCAGATGAAGAATTAGACAAGTTAGCTGACGAATTAATTGCTTTAGGCGAAGATGAAGAAATGCAAGAATATGAATTGCTACACAGTCAAGAAGCTACAGACGATGAAGATAATATTTTAAGCCATTTTAAATTTGCAATGGCTACTAGGTCAACAGTAGTTAAATCAACACCAAAAAAAGTTAGTGAGCAAGATACATCTCTATTTAAAATTAGGTATAAATATTACCCACCTGTTGTAAGCACAGATAAAGAAGGAAAAGTAACTAGCAGAAGGTTTTGCGAAAAAATGATAAAAGCAAATAAGGTTTATCGTAAAGAAGATTTAGACAAACAAAGTGCTGCAAATACTGAGTTAGCACCTAAAGGAGAAAGCAAGTATAATATCTGGCTATACAAGGGCGGTGCTAATTGCCACCATACTTGGGTTCGTAATATTTACCTAAGAAAAAACAATAAAAAAATTAGTGTTGGTCAAGCTCGTAGAATGATTACTGCTTTACCTATAAAAGACGGAGAAAGGGATGCTGCTAGATATGAAACTAATGATGAATTAGTATCTACCCCACCATTTAAAATGCCTAATAGTGGTTATAAAAACCCAAGACCAAAAAAGAAAAAATAAATGAGCAAAGTATTATTTATACAGAGAAAAGATTTAGTTACGTTTACTTCGGCAAATGGTAATATTGACACGGACAAGCTGCTTCCGTATGTCGATATGGCTCAGAGTATAGAAGTCCAACGTTTATTAGGCACAAAATTATATGATAAATTAAAAGCTGATATAACTGGTGGAACTTTAACAGGAAATTATTTAACGCTTGTAGACACTTATATAAAGCCGATATTAATACACTACGCTATGATGTATGCACTACCCTATTTAAGTGTAACTATTAGCAATGGCGGTGTTTATAGAAACAATCCTGAAAATGCTACTGCTTTAAGTAGTGATGAAATCAACACTTTAGTAGAAAAAGAACGTGATGCTGCCCAGTATTTTGCACAAAGAATGATTGACTTTTTAAATTTTAATGCTGGTAGTCAGTTTCCAGAATATTATACAAATAGTAATGAAGATATTTCACCAGATTATGAAGATAATTTTGGTGGATGGGTAATGAGTTAAATTATGAGCGGTTGGGGAAAAGGTTCTGAGAATAATAATATTGGCTGGGGGCAAGGTGCTTATACAGCTACTAATGGTTGGGGAGAATCTCAAAAAGTAAGTTATGCTGGTGATACAGATATTTTAGGTGATCCAGCTTTAGGCATTTCTTATCCTGCTAGTGCTTTATGTGAAAATGCAAGTAATCCAACACCAACTGTAAGCGGTAATGAAGGTTCTGGTACATTTAGCTCAACTACTGGATTAGTGTTTTTAGATAGTGGTTCAAATACAAGTAGTTTAACAGGTGTTGTTGATGTTAGTACATCTACTGCTGGAGCAACTTATGTAATTACTTACACAGATACCAATGCAGCAACTGCCACTTTTAGCTTAACAATTAACAATTTAGATTCTGCTGCTTTTGCTTATTCAGCAAGTAGTTATGAGCCAACAGGTTCAGATCCTACACCAACTATTACAGGATTATCAGGTGGTACATTTAGTTCTACAAGTGGTTTAGTATTTGTTGATAGCGGAACTAATACAGGAAGTTCAACTGGTCAAATAGATTTAAGTGCTACAACTGAAGCAAGTTATACCATTACTTATGATACTACTTCAAGTGGTTCAAGTGTTTGTCCAAATACATCAACACAAACTGTAGAAGTTGCTGTGGCTGCAATAGCAAACAATCATTCATTTTCTTTTGATGGTTCGGATAATTATATAGATGTTGGAAGTTCAGGTAATGTTTGGGATGGAACTACAAGTTTGTCAGTTTCTTTATGGGTTAAATTAAATAGTGCTGGTGCATTTCATTATTTAATTGATTCTAATACTTTAGGGAATGCTTTTATAGGCTTTACCATAGCAGTTAAATCAAATGGTAAATTTGCATATTGTGTAAAAGATGACACTAATTTAGCATTATCATATTATGTCAATGATATTGGTTTTACTTTTGGCAATTGGCATCATATTGTCTTAGTATATGATAGAGCAAATTCTAATTATTATTATTATAATAATAAAACTCAATACACTATAACACCTTCAGTTTCTTCTCATTCACATACTGCTTTTACTGATTTGTATATAGGTAGACCAAGCCAATCTAATAATTACTACGCAGATGGGAAAATAGACGAAGTAGCAGTCTGGAACACCGCTTTAACAGCTACACAAGTACAAAGCATTTATGATGCAACAGGTACTAATTTAACAAGTGACTTGTCAACTGTTTCTGGAAGTAATTTGAAACTATGGTTAAGAATGGGCGACTAAAGAATTAAGAATATGAGTAACTACTACAATAAACAATGGCGTTTGCCTAACAATGAGAACAAAAACAAGGTTTCAAACTATTCTATGTATGTAGATAGTACTCCATACATAAAAAGCTCATTATCTGTGGATGAATTAAATGAAATTACTATTTCTTTGTGGTTTAAAACTTCTTTAAGTAACCAAAGTGATGGAGTGTTAGTTTCTTTTCCAGAAACTACAAGCGCAACAGGTCTTGATATTTCTTTCCAATATTCAAATCCAAATGAAAAAATAAGATTTAACACTTACACACATTCAAGTAATGATAGAGTAGAAGCTAATTTTAATTATAGTGATAATAATTGGCATCATTTAATATGTAGTTATAATGGTTCTGTTCATAATATATATATAGATGGTGTTTTAAAAGCATCTGAATCTGCTTCAGGAACTTTAAAAAATGCTCAAAATGAATTTTTTATTGGCGCATTTAATACTACATATCCATCATTGAGAGCTGATAATACATTTTTTGACCAAGTATGTGTTTTTAATTATCCACTTTCTGATGGTGGTGTTTCAGTAGGTCAAACTGCTACAGGTCAAATAGCTACATTGTATGGTGGTGGTTCTGCTATGGCAAACCCAATGACTTTAAGCCCAAAACCTGTGGCATATTACCCTTTAGGTGATCAAGATAGTTTCAACGGAGCAGAATATTTAGTGCCTAATAGTTCTCTGAAAGATTATGTTTTTGACTTTGATGGAACAGATGATTATATAGATTTAGGTACACCAGCAGCATTGAATTTGACTCAAAATATGAGTATATCTGCTTGGATAAATACAAACACTATTGCCTCTGGAACACGAGTAATAATTTGTGATTGTAATACTCCTCCAAGTCAATCTCAATTTTGCTTAGAAATAAATAGAACAGCTGGTAAAATAAGTGCGTTAGCAAATGGTACGACTGTAGCATTAACAGGAAGTACTACTTTATCTGTTAATACTTGGTATCACGTGGCTTTAACAAGGTCAGGAAGTGCAGGAAACTGGAATTATGTAATATATTTAAATGGGGTAGTTGATGGTTCTGTAAACACTTCTAGTAATCCTTCTTCGCAACAAGGAGTCGCTATAGGTAGATTTGGTAAAGATTCATCAGGTTATTTTAATGGTTCTATTTCAGATGTTCAAATATTCAATACAGCACTACCAGCAACAGGTTCTAACTCAATAGAAACCCTTTACAATAATGGTTCTCCACTTACTTCAATGAGTGGCTTTACTTCTTTACAAGGTTGGTGGAAATTAGATGCTTCTGAATTATATAGTGATAAATGGAGTGTAGAGAATAATGCAATTCCTACAACCTTTAAAAGTGCTTTAAATTTTGATGGTAGTAATGATTATATAGATTTAGGTAATTTACAACCATCTACAACATCTTTAAGTATTTCAGCTTGGGCATATAAAACAGATGCTACAAACGCTTCAATAATTGGTAGAGGTGCAAGTGTAGATTTTAATATTTCTATATATAGTGGTTCTTTAATATTTGGGGTAAATTCTGGCAGTTGGTCAACAATAGCAATATCTAATTTTACAAATAATTATTTAAATCAGTGGTTTCACGTTTGTGCAACTTGGGATGGCTCTACTATGAAGTTGTATTTAAATGGTAATGAAGAAGCAAGTGCAAGTAAAACTGGAACCATAACTTATACAAGTAATGACACAACAATAGGTAAAAATTCTACTTTATCTAATTATGAATGGGATGGCAAAATTTCAAATGTGGCTATATATAACACAGCTTTATCTCCTTCAAACATTCAAACATTGTATAACAATGGAGTGCCACAAGCTACAATTTATGGTTCTCCAGTTGCTCATTATAAATTAGATAATACAACTTCAGGTATAGGTAACTCTTTAAGTCCTTATTCAACAGCAGTTAATTTTAATTATAACAATCAAGATAAATTAACTTTAGGAACTATGTCTACTTTGGCTACTGCTTCTGAAACTACTTTTGCTGTTTGGGTTAAAGCAACTAGACCAGCAAACCAGTCAACTATGAACCTTATATATTCAGATAGTTCAGGAGATATAAATTTAAAAAATAACGGCGCTTCTTATAGATATTATGAAGTTACCTTAAAAGGTATGACTGGATCACTTCAACTAAAAACACCAACAAATTATGCAACTTCTTTGTTTGAAAATTGGCATCACGTCGCTGTAACTCTTGGAACTACAGAAGGTAAACTTTATTTAAACGGAGTTTTAGAAGCTACCAAATCTGTAGGAACTGCAAGTAATCTAGGTGATAGCGCTAGATTGGGAGAAGCCAAGTGGGGTCAAGGAGTTGCTAACTATTATCTTGGCGGTTTTCTAAGTAATTTTGCAATATTTAATACAGCATTAAGTGGTCCAAATATAGCTACACTATATAACAATGGGCAGCCAGAATTAACTCCATCTTTTTCTCCTGTACATTATTGGAAATTAGATAATATTAATACAGGTTTAAATGATACAGGCTCATTAGCTAGCAATAATGCAACTCGTGGGGTGGGATCTAATGGTACAGGCTCAGGTCCAACAACTGGATCAAGTTATGTTTCAATATTAAGCGGAACTAATAATGGAGCAACTGAAGTTGCAACTTATGTTAATAGAACTGCTGGTACAAGTTCAGGAATGACACAATCAGCACTACAGCAGTCAGATTTATCTTTCAAAACTTCTTTTTCACCCTACGCTTTTGATTTTGATGGAACAAATCAAACTATTGGAACTAATTACTATTGGCCAACTGGCAACACAGCAAAATCAATTTCATTATGGTTTTATAAAGATTCAGGTGATGCAACTCTTATAGGTGGTGGACAAAGTAGTTCTGGAAAATATTTTGGTATATCAAGTTTTAGCTATAACAGTAGGTTTAAATTTGATATTTATCCTTCAATAAATTTTAGTGATAATAGTGCAGCTACTGGAAAATGGCAACACGTAGTTGTAACAGCAGAGCCAAGTGGAAATGATACTATTTTAAATGGATATGTTGATGGAGTTTTAGATTCAAATTTTCCACACTCAGTAGCTAATGGTACTACAGCTAACCTAACAACTGTAGCTGGCGGAATTAATACTGGTAGTACAGTTCCTGTAACAATAGGAGAAAATAATGTTTTAAATTATAACAAATTTCCTAATGGTAAAATTTCTAACATTTCAATCTGGAACACCCCTCTTACATCTTCACAAGTAAGAGAAATTTATAATGAAGGTGTTCCTTCAAATCTAAATAATCATAGTGCCTATTCAAACTTAGTGAGCTGGTGGCAGTTAGGTTCTAATAGTTCTTACACAAATAAATGGATTGTACTTGATGAAAAGGGAACAAATAATGGGGAGTCGGTCAATATGGATGAAGCGGACATAGTGGACGGAGTAGGAAGTTATGGGAATGGTTTAACCTCTGGATTTGGGGGAAGTGAGATAAAAGGCGATAGTCCATACAGCACAGCAAATGCCTTAAGTAGCGGAATGGATGTACTTGACAGAACAACAGACACACCAAGTTAAAATTTTAAATAAATAAAAATGAGTGATAGAAAATACGTAGTAATAGATTTAAGCAATACAGACAAGGTGCTTTTTTCTCAGGTAAATCAATCTTCTGCACAATCAGTTAGAAGAAATTTAGCTAACACACAGTGCTTACTTTCTTACAGGGTAGAACCATCTTTTATTACTGATGGGACTTTACCTATTGTAGGAAGTGTAATGACACAAACAGAAGCATTGACAATGTTAAGTGGTAGCGACTGGAGTGAGCCACTACCTGAAGAATGAGAACTTTAGTAGCTAAGATGGATAAACCGAGAAAAAGGCGTAGAGGTGTGCATAGTAAAAACGCATCTAAAGGACAAGTAGGATATAAAAAAGTCTATCGTGGACAAGGTAAATAGTATAGAAATGGATGACCATACATTATTAATAGGATTAATCTCCGCATTGGGATTAAAAGAGATCTGGAATATCTGGAAAAAGAAAATAGATATTTCTGCTCAAAAAGGTGAGAGGAAAGACAACCTATATACAGAACAGATTAAAAATTTAACTGAAAAAATAGAACAGTTAGAAACAAAGATTCAAACACTTATTGAAGAAAATACCCAACTATTAGTAAAAGTTGCAAGAATGGAAGAGAAGTTGATTACTAATGCTAAACGCAGAGTACAAACTAGAAGAAAAAAAGATGAGAGAAATTAAAGAAATACACATTCATTGCACAGCCACTAGAGAAGGGCAAAATATTGATGTAAATACTATTAGAAGATGGCATTTAAAACGTGGCTGGTCAGACGTGGGTTATCATTATATATGTATGCTTAATAAAATGGCAGAAGGTCGCCCAGATTTTAGAAGTCCAGCTAGCGTTAAAGGAAGAAATTCTAATGCTATTGCGATTGCTTACGTTGGGGGGTTAGATAGTAACGGAAAACCAAAAGACACTAGAACAGAAACTCAAAAAGAATTAATGATTGAGTTGATAAAAAGATTAAAAGGTTTATACCCAAAGGCAACAATTCACGGGCATAGAGATTTTAGCATAGATAAAGACGGAGATGGGGTTGAGAAGCACGAATTTATGAAAATGTGTCCGTGTTTTGATGCCGAGATTGAGTATGCTGAATATCAACCAAAGAATTTTAAACCATTAAGCAAAGCTGGTAAAGATGAAAAAGCTAAAAGAAACAAAACTAGGAAAAACGCTTAGTACTGTTGCTCCTAAAATTTTAGATTTTGTTGGTGATGTATTACCTGAGCAAGGGGTAATGGGGGTGGTTAAGAATTTAATTGACAAAGATGAAACTATTGACCCAGCCACAAAACAAATGCTACACGAACAGGCTGTAGAAACATACAAACAAGAAGTGGAAGACAGAAATTCAGCAAGAAAAAGAGAAGTTGAAATAGTTAAAACTGGAGCTACTGATTGGATGATGAATGTAACAGGCATAATAGGGTTAGGAAGTTTTATATTTCTGATTTATGCAATAGTGTTTATTACAGTGCCAGAACATAATAGTGAATTAATGATCCATACAACTGGGATAGTAGAGGGGATAGTTTTGAGCATAGTGGGTTACTATTTTGGAAGTATCGCCAAAAACAAAGAATGAAATCATTTCAAGAAAGGTATTCAGATTCAGGCAACCCGAAAGTTAGACTGAATGAAGAAGAATACGAATTAATTTATAATTATAGGGAAAATAAAAAACCTACTGAAAGGCGCATCTTGGTTATTGGTGATTTGCATTGCCCTTTTGATTTAGAAGAATATCACCAGCATTGTGTAGATACTTATCATAAATGGAATTGTAATCAAGTAATTTATATTGGCGATATTATTGATAACCACTACAGTAGCTACCACGAAACAGATGCTGATGGAATGGGCGGTGCTGATGAATTAGATTTAGCTATAAATAGATTAAAAAGGTATTATAGATCTTTTCCAAAAGCAGATGTAATAATTGGTAATCATGATCGTATGATCATGAGGAAAGCACAAACTTCCTCCATACCTACTAAATGGATAAAAGCCTATAAAGATGTATTGGAAGTTCCTAATTGGCGTTTTATAGAACGTATTGAATATGATAATGTTCAGTACATTCACGGGGAAGCTGGAACTGCTAGAACTAAAAGTAAAGCTGATATGCAAAGCACAGTACAAGGGCATTTACATACACAGGCATATACAGAATACACAGTTGGAAGACGATTTAAAATTTTTGGAACTCAGGTTGGTTGTGGGATTGACTTTAGTTCTTATGCTATGGCTTATGCCAAGTCTGGAAAAAAACCAGCAGTTGGTTGCGCTGTTATAATTGGTGGTAAAACAGCTATTAATTGTATGATGGATTTATAGTTGCTACTTTTTGCTACCCCAAAATGTAATTTTTTTTGCTTATGCAATTAAACATCCTCGCACATCCTCGCAACTCACTCACTTTTTTTATATAGAAGCAACTGCTAGCAACTGTAATCAATTGCCCCGCAACTACCCCGCTTTTTTTACATAGAAAAATGCAAAACTGTACTGTATAGTGTACGGAATCAAAATAAAAAATCCGTAACTCATTCTAAATAAACAAGTTACGGACTTAGGTGGCGGACCGGACGGGACTTGAACTATTTTACACTGTTTTACACTCTTAGTGTAGTTTTCACTGTTATTTACAGATTATTTTCATTAATATTATAGAAATTTTACACTCATAGTGCAGTTTAATGTAATAAAAACTGTACGGAATACTGTACGGATGTACTTTTTTTTAGACACACCTAACAAAACAAAATCTGCTATAAGAATACGATATTATTTAAAAGCAGAGAAAAAAATATTTGTTTATTCTACAGGAATTTCAATTGAAAGCAAAAATTGGAATAAAAAAAATCGTATGCCTATTGTTAAAGCTGGTGGTGCTGGTTTTGAATTAAAGCAAATCACCAATCAATTAAATAAATACGTTAATCAACTGCATTTAATTATTAGAGATATTGAGCTAGAGGGTTTAAAAGTAACTAGGTATGAACTTAAAAAAAGACTAGATAATTATTTTAAAAACACAGAAACAAAAAGAGAAACATTAATTGATGAATTGCAATATTTTATTAAAAACAAGGAAAAACAAGCTAAAAACAGTAAAAAAACTATATATAAATACAAAAACTTGCAAAATAAATTAATTGCCTATAACGCTAAATTAAAAACCAGCGACATTAATAAAGAATTTATGATTGATTTTATAGCGTTTTTAAGGCGTGAATATCAATTAACTGACATATCATTAGGAAGAACAATTGGTTTTCTTAAAACGTTCTTAAAATGGTGTTTAGAAATGGGTTTAAAAATAGATAATAGTTATAAAAAAGTAACTGTTGTAAATCGTGAAGCAGACCATATACATTTAACTAAAGAAAAAGTTAAAATACTTGAAAATTTAGAACTTAATAAAACATTAGATAAATACAGAGATTTGTTTTTAATAGGTATTTATTCAGGACAACGATTTAGCGATTATTCTGTATTTAAAAAAGCTGATGTATTTAATAATAGAATAGAAAAAAGACAAGAAAAAACAGACCAAAAAGCGTATATACCAATTACTAATAAATTAAAAGTATTATTAAATAAATGGGACTGGCGTTTGCCTAAAGTAAGTAATCAAAAGTTTAATCAGAATATAAAAACGGTTTGTGAATTAGCTGGTTTTACGGAAGATGTAACTAAAATAACTTATTTAGGAAATAAAAAAATTCAAAGCATAAAACCTTTTTATAATTGTGTTGGTTCGCATACTGCTAGACGTACATTTATAACATTAGCTGCTGAAAGTGGTGTTCCAGATCATATTATAATGAATATATGTGCAATAAAGGATGTAAAAACTTTAAAAACTTATAAGAAATTTAATGCTGAATTATTAGAAAATTTTGTTAATTCTATATTTGTCTAGAAAGAATTTTAATACTAGACTTACATTCTTTATACCACATTTTTGTTAAACTATCTAAATGATAAGTTAGTTCTTCACCTGTTAAACTGTCAGCACATTCATCAATGTATAGTCCGTATTTATATATATCTTTCATAATCGCAATATAGTAATTTAGTATGTAAATTTTTTATGTATTAATAAATACTTTTAAAATAAAATAAAAAAAAAGGACTTTGTTTTACTGTCCATTTCCATTTTTTTCTTTTTGTTCTTTTTTAATTGCTTCATAACCCGTAACAAGCTGCATTGTTGTTATTTTAGCATTAATGTTTTTTATATCTTTTTTAACTTCTTCTAGTTCATTTAAGGATTGTTGCCAAGTAGCTTCAAAATCGTCTACAAATTCTTTTACTTGATTATAATTATCAACAAAATCTTGCATTGTTTTTGTTGCTTTTCCTACTAATTCTGGGTTTGGTATTAAAGGAATTATTTTATCAATTACTTGCTTGGCTGTAACAGTTAATTCTTCATTATTTTCAGTTGATCTATCAATAAACATTGATTCATTCCCAGAAATTATCCAACGCCTATTAACGTTTGGAAATGCTTTACAAATTTTATTTAAAGTTGGGGTAGTTGGTTTTTTCTTTTTAGCGATTATTGACCAAATAGTAGTTGAGTTTACATATCCACATTCCATAGAAAAAGAATTCAGATTATGCCCTAAAGCATTTATCAACTCTTCCAGCCTTTCAGATGGGTGTTTCATTTTTAGTGTGTTTAGTGTTAGCTTGACGGAAAAATACAATAAATATTTATTTAATATCTAATTTTTATACTGTTTTTTTCTAACAATTTTATTCACATACCTATCTTTTTTTAATTATTTTTTTAATAATATTTTTATTTTTAATAATTTTAATATATATTTGTTTAAAATTAAATGGATAAAAGATGTATAACAATAAAATTCAAAGTGATTATAAAAAGTTAAAAGACAAAAAACGATTTATAATCCATCTAGCTGAAAAGTTAGGTAAAAGTCCAACATCTATTCAATGTAACTGGTTCAGCAATTTTTGCAGAATACCAGACAAATATCAAAACATAGTTGTTGACGACTTACAAAACTATTTAAAAGTAGAACAATCAGAATTAATAACCCACTAAAAAACGAACAATGAACTTTGATAGATACAAACAAAATTTAAGAATGGATGGAAATAAAATTTATTCTTATTCGACACACGTAGCAACTGTGAACGGAAATGAATTATTACAACTCGGCTACTGGTCTATGACTACTCAAAAGCATATTAATTATGCAGCAAAAGAACTAAACCTAAAACTTAAAAGTTATGACACAAAAAGATAAAAATAAAATACTGTCTGAATTAATGAAAGAAGTGCATAAAATACTTGGCACTGAAAGATGGTACACCGCTCACGAAGCTGCTAAATATATGCGAATTAATTACAGAACACTTTTAAACAGATTACACAACGGAAAAATTAAATATAAAATGATTGGCTATGAATATAGAATTAGTCAAACAGAATTAAAAAAACACCTATGAAAATAAATGAAATCGCTGAAAAGTACCAACTTAAAAAAGATGACTTTTGGCAACACGCCCTATCTGGCAATTGGATTATTACGCACGATGCGTGTGAGAAAATTGCTCATAAAGAAAATATAAGATTTAATCTTCCAACAGTTTTTAGAGACGATAATAAAAACATAGCAATGTTAGGAAGTGCTGAAATGAACGATGTCCAAGTTTGGACAACAGGAGAAGTTTCAATTAGCAATTGTAAAAACCCCTACCCTTTTGCTATGGCTGAAAAAAGACTGAAAGACAGACTTACCCTAAAATTAATTAACGCCTATGAATATGGAATTTTTTCAGATTCAGAAGCTGACTCTTTTAAAAATAAACCTGAAATAATAGAACAATGAAACAAGATACAAACACCTTAGATATTCCAGAACCATTTATGACTGATGGCGAAAAAAGGGAATACGAACAAGCTAAAGAAATAATTCAAAGATCAAGAAAGCAAAAGTTTGAAGACGCTTTATATGATTTACAATTTTATTCTCAAAGGAGAAGGGTTTTAGAAATTCATTTACCAGAAGAACATTTAAAACATAATTGGCAATATAACAACAGTTTAGAAATGTTATTAGAAGCATCTAAGGCTTTATTAGAAACCTATAAAAAACTAAACCAATGAGAAGTATAAAATTTGGAGACTTAAACGATAGTCATTTTGATCACTGGCGAGAAAATCAATATGACAATTATCAAGATGAATTAGATTCAGGAATACCAACAGAATGGATAGTTAAAAAATCAATTCAGCCTGTTAGTGAATCAAAAAACTTAGAACAGTTTATTGATAATATTACTAATGAAGTAACTGAAGGAAATCAAGACGCGCTGAATGTTAAAGCCAACTTTCAACACCTTAGAAAATTATTAGAAAAAGCTGAAAAACAAATCAACGAACAAGTATTAGCAGAGTGTGAACAATATGCTCCCAATAATTCTGAGTTTGATTACAATGGTTTTAAAATTCAAAAAAGAAATGGCGGAAAGTATTATGACTTTTCTAATGTTAAAGAATACACACAAAAAGAACAAGAACTCAAAGACATTAAAGAAAAACTAAAACACGCAGTAACTGGAATTGAAAAAGGATCAACGACTGTTATTGATGGCGGTATGGTTTTAAGTGATGGCGAAGTAGTTGAAATACCAACCATTAAACAAAGGAAGGATTCAGTAATAATAAAAAAAGTATGAACTAAACGGGAGCAGATGACTAAGCACTAATGCTCCCTTAAATTTTAAATTATGAATACTGTATTAACTAAACCAAAAAAAGAACTTAAAAAGAAAAAAATCTCTTTGTTAGAAGTTTACAGAACTGTAAAATATGTTATTGATTTTGAGTTCAATGTTTCAAAATATTACAGAAATAGTTTTGTTTATAAAATCTATTGCAAGTTATCTTATTTATATACAGGCTTTAACAAACAGGAAATTGCACTTGGCGGTGGTTTTACTGGCAAAGAACATTCATTGTCTGTAGATAATGCAATGAAAAAATATGATTCTTTTTATAAGCACGATCAACTGTTTCAGGAAATAGCAAAGGCTTGTAAAGGTCGTTTACACGACAGCAACACAATAGAAGAAACCTATGCTGAAACTGCAAGAGAACAAATCAATTCTATATGTAGCAATTTCACAGATGACAAATTACAGAATGTTATTAATTATTTAATGAGAGAACACAATGGCTAAAGACCCTGCATTTTTATTTTACCCAAAGGATTTTTTAACTGGCATAACTGATTTAACTATGGAAGAAAGAGGTCAGTATATAACCCTGTTATGTTTACAACATCAAAAAGGTGCTATTAGTGAAAAATTAATTCACTTAACATTTAATGGAAATATAAGCACGGATGTATTAGATAAGTTTGTTAAAAGTGAAAATGGATATTATAACGAAAGATTAAAAATAGAAAAAGAGAAAAGAGCTAAACATTCTAAACGACAAAGTGAGAATGCAAAAAAAAGATGGGATAAACAAAAAAGTATGCCATCGCATAAAAGTGGCATACAAAGTGGCAATGCCATGGCAATGCCTTTAGTAAATGTAAATGTAAATGAAGATGTAAATAAAAATGAAGATGTAAATAAAAAAGTAAAAACTAAAATTCCAGAAATTTCAGAATTTTTACAATACGCTTCAATAGTATTTTCAAAACTAGATTTATTATTTGACGAGAAAGCCAAGTTTGAGATCACATCAAAATATGATGCTTGGAAAGACAACGGATGGAAAAATGGTTTTAACAAGCCAATTAAAATCTGGAAAACAACCCTTAGAAATACAATACCAAATTTAAAATGTTACACCAATAAACTAAATAACAATGGAAACAAGTATGACAATACAAAAGGAAAAACAAGATATACAGATAAGTTTAAAAAGGAAATCTTTTTTGACGAATTACAAGCCAGCGAATTTAATAGCTAATACTAGTATCAAAAATTATCAAGATGTATTTGACAATCAAAAAAACTCACCTACAATAAACTCTATTGGCAGAGAATTAGGACAAAAATTTAGTGAGGGTTTTATCAAAGCTTGGTTAATTAACTTAAACGAAATGCTAAACTTGAATAAACCAATGACAGAAAGTCAAATTAATTACACTGCGAATTATATTATTAATGATAAAGATTTATCAAGATTACAAACTGTAGACATACAGTTGTTTTCAAACCAAATATTGTCTGGTCAATATGGTGAATTATATGAATCGCTTAACCCACCAAAAGTGCTTGGGTTTTTATCAAAATATTTTAACGAAGCAAGAAATGCTGGAAGCAGTATAAACGAATTAAAACATTTAAAACATAAACAATGAAAGATAAAATAATAAAATTATTAAAAGATTTTAAAAAAGAAAAGTATGGTCCTAACACCAGATTAAATATTACTGATATAAAAAAATATTTACCTGATATAGAAGGAAACTATGCTTTAATGTTTTCAGCAAAAGAAGGATATAATCAAAATATACTTTGGTTAGATGGAACTACTAAAGAATTTAATAAATCTATTTATGATTTAATAAATGAAAAAGTAATTAACTGGAAACCAGAAAATTTTTGGAGCTATAATTTCGATGGTTCTCCTTGTTATAATATGAAAATATGTAAACCAAAACACGCAAAAAAACAAACACATTGTTGGATGCCTATTTCACTTGAAATAAATGATAAATGAAAAGATTAGCAATTATAGGCGGGCTTAGTTTAATGACTGCTGGATCTACTAACATACTATGGCACAAGCAGAAGTTTAATAACAACCCTAATACAATTGCTATTGCTACAGGAGGGTTTTTTGTAGCAGTAGGAATCGCCTACAAATTTTAATTAAATAAATAAATATGATAAAACCAAATAAAAAAACAACAGTTACTGGTCAAGTGTTAAAGATTAACAAGCCAATAACAGGAAAAAGCAAAAAAGGTAATAAATGGACTAAACAGGAAGTTATTATAGAACAAAACAGAACTTATAACAATAAACTTTCTTTAAGTTTTTTTGGAGACAATGTAGATTTTATTAAAAGATTAATTGAAGGCAATGTCTATGAATTTATGATTAATGTTTATTCTAATGAATGGAATGATAAATATTACACTCAAGTAGATTGTTGGGGCATTAATGAATTAAACCCAATGCCACAAGAAGAAACTAAAGAAAAAGGATTTGTTCCTGTAGGGGAAGAACAAGCTGATTTACCATTCTGATGATTACAATTTATGTTTGTTATATCGCATCCCATCTACTAGCCATAGTATTTGGGATGTGTTTATTTAAGCTCTGGGAAACTATTAAGCAATGAATGTACTTGAGTTGTTTGCAGGATCTAGAAGCATTGGTAAGGTAGCAGAAGAATTGGGCTATAATGTTTTTTCAGTAGACATAGAACCATTTAAAAATATAGATTTAGTAAAAGATATAGAACACTTAATAAAAGAAGATATCCCATTTCAACCAGATATAATATGGGCATCACCACCTTGTACTACATATTCAATAGCTGCTATATCACACCATAGAGATATGGGAAAACCTAAAACAGATTTTGCAGCCAAAAGTGATAGATTGGTATTAAACACATTAAAACTAATTAAAGAGTTTGATTGTACTTATTACATAGAAAACCCGAGAGGTTATTTAAGAAAGATGAATTTTATGTATGGTATTCCTAAAACTACTGTTTGGTATTGTCGTTATGGTGATAGTAGAGCAAAACCTACAGATATTTGGTCTAATAATATAGCTAACTTATTTAACCCAAATGGATGGATGCCTAAGCCTAGATGTTTTAATGGTAATAAAAATTGTCATCATGAGATAGCACCAAGAGGATCAAGGACAGGAACTCAAGGATTAAAAGATAATTATGAAAGAAGTAAAATACCATATGAGCTATGTAAAGAAATATTAAAAAGTAAATGTTTAAAACAAAAAACAGATATTAACACGATTGTTAATAATGTTATGATACATTAGCAATGCTTGATCATCACCTATAAAGTGATGACATACAAGATATTTTAGTAAAACACGTAAATAAAAAGAAATGAACACTAAACTAATTAATGATTTTTATAATAAATCAACACCCGAAGAAAAAGTTCAATTCCTTTGGCTATTAGCTAAAGACATTACAGTTCCAGTAACTAAGTTTGATGAAGATGGAAAACGTTACGTAGATATGATGGAACTAGACGAAGAAATACCTGTAGTTTTAAATGGAACTATGTATCAATTTAATCTTGAAGATTTATTTGACGAAGAAAGGAAAAAAGAACAAAACCAACTTAGAAACAACTAATTGTTGATAAAATATAAAAAAGATATATAAAAGTTAAATAAAAAATATATACATTCGCATCGCTTAGTCATCACCAATGAGTGATGCGTTACACAAAACAATACCAAAATCGAGGAAATAAGTACCGTGCTAAAAGACAAACTTTTGGCGGTCGTTCCTATCATTCTAAAAAAGAAGCTCAGTATGCTGAACAACTAGAACTACGAAAACTAGCTGGTGAGATAAAGCATATTAAACCCCAACACAAACTACCCCTTTATGTAAATGGTAAATTAATTACTAATTACTACATAGATTTTAAAACCACCCTAACAGACGATACCTACGAATTAATTGAAGTAAAAGGATTTGCTACTGACCTGTGGAAAGTTAAATGGAAACTGACCGAAGCCCTACTCTATTCAGGACAGATTGAAGGTGAAGATCCTGACAAAACAAAACTGGTATTGGTTAGATGACAAGTTCAGAAATATTAGATAAGCTATACAGAAAGCATTCTGTTTGGTTATTAATGGTAGAAAACAGACTGCCAATGTATGCGCCAATAACTGCTGAAGATATAGTTCAAGATATGTATTTAAAAATTTATCAAAAATTAAAGGAAAAAAAAATAAAAAAAACGTTAATAGTAAAGGAGGGTAAAGTTCAATTCAATTATATCTATGTAACACTTATTAATTTAAGCAATGATGTTTTTAGAACTGAACAAGAAACACTTCCATTGAAAGACGAATTAATCAACACACAAGAAGAAGACCAAACACAATTCTTAGAAAAGATTGATTCTATTATTGACAATTTTTACTGGTACTATGAAAAACTATTTAAACTATATACAAGAAAATTTAAAGGCAATATCAGCAAACTGGCTAAAGAAACTAAAATCAGTTATAAAACGGTATGGAACGACATCAACCAAATCAAAAAACTAATAAAAAAACAATACGAAAATGGCAAATGACAAAGGGCTTGGCGATACTGTTGAACGCTTTACAGAAGCTACTGGAATTAAAAAGGTAGTCAAATGGATAGCGGGTGAAGACTGCGGATGCGACAAACGTAAAGAAAAACTCAATAAGATCTTTTCTTATAAAAAAGCAGAATGTTTAACTGAAGAAGAATACAATTGGTGCAAAGATTATTTTGAAACTTACCGCAGTGTTATTTCGCGTGATGAACAGCATAAAATGCTAGATATACATAACAGGGTTTTTAAAACCAATAAGCAACCATCTAGTTGCAGTAGCTGTGTTAAAGAATTATACAATGAAGTAAAAAAACTATATGATACATACAACGATTAAAAAAAGAACAAACAACCTAAACAAGTTACAGAACTACCTAACTAAACACAAAGAAGAATTAACCAAATTATCAATCATTAAAACAATAAAAAGTGAAAGTAGAAACTGACGCAGAAATTATGAGAAACCTTTTTTTTATAGAAAGCATAACTCCAAATGATCAAGAACTAGGAAACAAGTTAAGACCAATAATTAGGTCAGCTATAAAAAGCCCTGAAAGAACTTGCGAAATAGATGATGATGAATGTTTAAACTGTGGCTCGTGAAAAGTGAATTAATTAAAATATCAAAGGTTAAAAGTAACCCAGATAACCCAAGGCTAATTAAAGACATTAAGTTTAAGAAATTAGTTAACTCAATTAAAGAATTTCCTAAGATGTTAGAACTACGTCCAATCGTTGTGAATGATGATATGATTGTGCTGGGTGGTAATATGCGTTTAAAGGCTTGTAAAGAAGCTGGATTGAAAGAAGTTTATGTTGTAAAAGCAAGTGAATTATCAGCGAGAGAACAGCGAGAATTTACAATTAAAGACAATGTTGGCTTTGGCGAATGGGACTGGGATATGTTAGCAAATGAATGGGATAATAAAGAACTAAATGACTGGGGCTTAGATGTATGGCAACCAGAAAAAGAAATTGATTATAGCATACTAAATGACATAGACTTAGAAGAAGAATTAGACGTGATGTATCAACAAACAAAAAAGTCTATAATCTTAGAATATCCGCCACAAGGTTTTGAGCCAGTTAAAAAACTATACGACAAACTAAAAGCCGATGGAGTTGACTTACAGGGTTTGTTTTATGAAGCTATGAAAAAAGTATGATTAAAAATAATTTATTATATCTAAGTAATAGTAATTATGGAGGTTGGGTGAGTTTTAGTTATCATATATCTAAAATTTTAAATGTAAATCATATATTAAAAATAAAAAAAACATTTAGAGGTGGTGGGATTTTTTATGGAGATATTATGTATAAAAACATAACTAAAGAAATTTTACATAAGTTTAAAAACCCTATAATATTAGCAGTTGACAAATCACATTATCAATATTTAAAATTAATTAAAGAGGGGACTATAATAATACACGACCCTACTGAATTATCAAAAGAAGTTTTAGAATTTGCAAAAAAAAATAAAGTTATAACAATCAGAAAAACTGTAAGTGCTTTATTAAATAATATTGGTATTAATAATACTTTTTTAAAGCATCCTTTTTATAAATATGACAAATTCACTTTACCAAAAAAATACAATAGATCATTGTCAAGAGTTGATTTTGATAAAAACACACATATAATATGTAAGGCTAATAATGAAGGTGCTAATGTTGAAATTTATGGATACAAAAACCATATTTATTATTTCCATAAGCTAAAAGAATTAAATTTTGATAAATACTACAAAGGATATTATTCAAAAAAAATAAATGATATCAGTAAATTATATGCTGAAACAAAATTTTTAGTTGATTTGTCAACAATTAAAAAAGATGGAGGAGGAACGCAATACACTTTTTTAGAAGCAGAATATCACGAATGTTCTATAATCTTACATAAAGAATGGTGTAATGTTGAAGGTAGTGTATATAAAAATAATTTTAATTGTTACACAGTGAGTAATGAAAAAGAATTAATTCAATGTTTAAATAAAAAACCAATAAATTCTAATTTATTACCAACTGATTATGAAAACAATAAATGGAAAACAATTTTATTAGATTAAAAAATGAAAACATTAAAATTAATTAAGCAAGACCACAATATAAAAATCGGTAAGCGTTGCGACTATATGCCATCAACAGTTGATGAAAGTTGTTTATTAGAATATGAAAACAAATTAATTGGTTTTTATTTAACTAAACTACCAGAAAAATTACAACAGTTTTTAGACATAGCAAACAATGAATTTTTATCTCCTAATGTTCCTAAAAGTTTATTAGAGCGTAGCGACATATTTGAAATACAACATAAATATGGCATAACTAGAAGTCAAGCAAAAGCACTAGGAACTCCACAAATGTCAACTATTTTAGGATCAGTATTAGCAAAGCCACGTTTAAGAAGACCTTACAATTCTGTATCACAAGTACACACCCACAAAAAAGCAAAAACATTTATAAAGGCAATGTTGCTTTGTTGTTTAGAAAGTGAAAAACTAATTAAAAAATATATGCCTGAACAATATGCAAAACAAAAAAAAATAATAGAAGAAACTACCCTACCTAAATATAGGTTCGGTAACTTGTTTACAAGTAGTATATCAAATTTTAATATAGCAGCACCTTACCACCAAGATAGAGGGAATTTAAAAGAAACTGTTAATGTAATATTAACTAAAAGAAAAGACACTAAAGGCGGTAGCCTAAATGTGCCTGACTTTGGACAAACTTTCGCACAAGCTAATAACAGCATATTGGTTTATCCAGCTTGGTACAATATACACGGAGTAACAAAAATTGTGCGTGAAAATAATGAAGCGTATAGAAACAGTTTAATTTTTTATCCTTTAAAAGGTTTTAATGAATAACAATGGCAAACGAAGAAAACATAAAGAAACATCAATTTAAAAAAGGGCAAAGTGGTAATCCTGCAGGTAGACCAGTTGGAGCATTTAGCAGAAGCAGTATAGCAAAACGATGGTTAGAAACATTAGAGAAATCTAAAAACCCAATTACAGGTTTGTATGAAGATTTAACTCAGGAAGATATAATGACACTAGCAGTTTTAAAAAAAGCTAGACAGGGCGATGTCAGGGCATATGATGCTTTAATGAACTCAGTCTATGGCAAACCAAAAGAAAGCAAAGATATTACTGTTAATGAAGAACCACGACTATTTCCAAATTTAACTTACGATGATATCTAAGGCATTTATTTTAATTGTTGTTTGGGAAACCCTTAAATACATTACTTATAAATATATGAGCAAATTTTAATGGAATGGTCGCACACAAAAGCAGTCAAGAAATTATCATTACTTAAAAGCAGAACAAAGATTGTAAGAGGTGGAACAAGTGCTGGTAAAACATTTGCTATACTATCATTGTTAATTGATTATGCAATAGCTACACCGTATTCAGAAATTAGTGTAGTTACTGACACCATACCAGCGTTAAGACGTGGTGCGTTAAAAGACTTTCTAAACATACTTAAGACAACGGGTATATATAAACCCCACAACTATAATAAAAGTTCCTTAAAATACGAATTTAGTAATGGTAGTTATATAGAGTTTTTTTCAACAGATAGCCCAGATAAATTACGTGGAGCTCGTAGGCATTGTTTGTTTGTTAATGAGTGTAATAATGTAACGTTTGAATCTTACCAGCAATTAGCAATAAGGACCAGTAGAGATATTTGGTTAGACTATAATCCAGCTACTTTATTTTGGGTAGACAAAGAATTAGTTGAACAACCTAATACAGATTTTATTACCCTGACTTATAAAGATAATGATGTATTGCCACAAACAATTATTGATGAATTAGAAAAAAACAGGGAAAAAGCAAAGACTTCTACATACTGGGCAAACTGGTGGAAAGTTTACGGGCTTGGGCAAATCGGATCACTTGAAGGTGCTTGTATTCCAACGTGGAAAGAAATTGATATTGTTCCTAATGAAGCAAGATTAATGGGTTATGGAATGGACTTTGGCTATAGTGTTGATGCAACCAGTTTAGTAGCATTATATAAGTACAATGACAGTTACATATTTGATGAAGTGTTATACAGAAACAAAATGTTAAATAGTGATATATCCAACTTTATTTTAAACAACAATTTAATGGGTTATATATATGCTGATTCAGCAGAGCCAAAGTCAATAGCAGAATTACGCAGTTATGGACACGATATATACCCAGTTACTAAAGGCAAAGATTCTATCATATACGGAATTAACTTAATTAACCAGAATGAAGTATTTGTAACAAGAAGAAGTAAAAACCTAAAAAAAGAATTAGAAGGCTATATCTGGATGAAAGACAAACAAGGTAACACTTTACAGAAACCAAACCCAATGAATGGCGATCACGCAATTGACGCTGCTCGTTATTGTATGATGATGGTATTAGAAAACCCAAACAGAGGAGAATACTATTTGTATTGATTCTGATATATAATTTAAACCAATTTAACGTCTATATAGTATGAAAGTAAGTATTAATATCCCAACATCATTAAACGATATTACTTTAAACCAGTATCAGCAATGGTTAAAAATAGCTGATAAAAAAGAAATGGATAATTTCTTACAGCAAAAGTTGATTGAAATATTTTGCAACATTCCACTAAAAACTGTTACTGCTATTAAAGCAACTGATGCTGATGCAATAGTAAATGACATTTTAAAGCTGTTTAAGGAAGAATCTCCTTTTAAGGATAGGTTTACATTAAGTGGTGTTGAATATGGCTTTATACCTGATTTAAATAATATGACATTGGGCGAGTATGTTGATCTAGATAATTTACTAACTGAATGGGAACAAATGCACATTGCTATGAATGTTTTATTTAGACCAATAACATACAAGAAAAAGAATAAATATTTAATCGAGGAATATGAAGCTAAAGAAAATGCAAATATGAAACTAATGCCACTTGATATTGTATTTGGAGCGATGACTTTTTTTTTGACTTTAAACAAGGAATTGCAGAAAAATATCCTGAGCTATTTAGCGACACAAACGGAAGTGGAAATCTCTCCGCAACTGCGGGTTTCGCTATTAAATGGGGCTGGTATCAATCTATCTATTCCTTATGCAATGGAAACATAGAAAGGTTAGACAATGTTACCAAACTAAATATACATACCTGTTTGAACCACTTAGCATTTGAAAAAGATAAATACGAACTAGAAGCTAAAATGCTTAAAAAGAACAAATGACAAGAGACAAATTATTAGACATAATTTTTGAAAATGATTTAGAGAATTTAATAATTGCTCAGGGTTTGGAAGAAGCAACTGTTGCTATAACAACAAATAAAAAACAGTTTGTACTAGATTATTTTAAATGCCTAGATATTCTTTTAAAGAAAATGAATATGGACTTTGACACAGCTAAAGACACATTAGACGAATTAACGGAGTTAGACTTTGGAGATAAGACTCCAATATTTATTAAATATTTATGAAAAGTTTTTACAACATATTAGACAGTATTAAAGCAGTAGTAACTGCTGAACCATTTAACAACAATATAAGTTTTGGGGATATAAGTGACATTGATTTAAACAAACAAAGCATATTTCCATTAGCACATTTAATGATCAACAATGCTACAATAAACGAAAACCACGTAGCATTTAACGTAACATTATTTCTAATGGATATTGTTGATTTTAATAAAGAAGCAGTTAGTGATTTATTTCTAGGCAATAATAATATACAGGATGTGTTGAACACTCAAATGGCATTAGGCACTAGAATAATTAGAGTGCTACAAAAAAAGAATTTATACAAAGAACAATTTGAATTAAATAATCCCCCAAGCTGTGAACCATTCACAGAAAGATTTGAAAACAGTTTGGCAGGATGGGCAATAACTTTTGATATTAACACAACTGATGAAATGACATATTGCTAATGAGTGAATTTAAAAGAGCCATAGAAGATTATGCTAAGTATGTTGTTCAGCAATCTAGAAGCCGATTAAGCAAAGCGGGTAAAAATAAAGGTTCGCTTTATAAAAGTTTAAGCTACATAATTTTACAAAACAGGGGTGCTTCAGGTAGGTTTGAAAGCGGTTATACAGTAACGTTTGATATGGAAGACTACGGGAAGTTTGTTGACAAAGGGGTTAAAGGTAGTTTAAGCAGTAGCAAAGGAAATCAACAAGCGCAATCGCCTTATCAATTTGGAAATAGAACTGCTTTAATAGGAAAACAAAACGGGGGTATGTCTGGCATTATGCGTAAGTGGTTAGAAAAAAGAAAAATCAGATGGCGAGATAAAGTTACAGGTAGGTTTATGAGTTATAAAAGTATGAGTTATTTAATTGCTCGTAGCATTTATACTAGGGGTATTAAACCAACTTTATTTTTTACAAAACCATTTGAATCTCACTCAGGAAGATTTGGCGACAAAATTGTTGTTGCTTATGGAAATGAAATATTAAAAAAATTAGTTAAAAAATGAGTACAATAATTAGAACAAGAAGCCCTTTCTTTATAAGAACACCACAAGAAGCAAATAGTAATTTAAGTTACTTTCAGATAAATATAACAGTGTCTAGTGGTTTAAGTAGTTCATCATCTATATGTGATGACCTTTATGCTACTTACTCACTACAAAAAAAACCATTAGGAACAGAAAACTCTGTTACTGTAGATATTAGCGAAATAGTAAATGACCACATAGAGCAAGAATTTTCAGGCAGTTATTCTGGTTTATCTGCAAAAGCTTCTGTCTGGGTAACAGTAACAACATCAGCAAGACAATCAGATGGTACTATAATTAACACAGCAACATCTAACACTTACTTAGCACAAGAAGGCTTTAATAAATTTAAAGAGGGGGTGAACAGCACTACAGAACCTATTGCAATGATTAGTGGTTCTTATATTCAATATGACAAAAATGGATTAGCTACAATTCCAGTAAACGTAGAAAGAGTTACTTCTGTTCAATGGCGAGATGGTTCAAGTGTAAGAGAAAC
>VTLG01015763.1_pt1 | contig 26665 bp, 23 predicted proteins | sample 4694571 | NCBI WGS metagenome assembly VTLG01 (sample SAMN12604809, study PRJNA352737) | marine metagenome | biome: ENVO:00000447; feature: ENVO:00000209|ENVO:00000569|ENVO:01000036; material: ENVO:00002151; isolation source: viral sequences binned using virsorter ...
CAAGGGTGACAAGGTTGTGAAGCTCATTGAACTTCTCTTCTGTTGCTTTTTTCATTCTCCAAGTAGCTTTTCTTTAATAAGTTTGACCGCTTGATCATCTACTTTATTATCAGTTCTAGCTGCAGCTACTGCAAGTAGATCTACAATAAGGTTTTTTACTGCATCAGTTTGTACAAATGCGATTAAGAGCGGTTTAATTAAGACAATCATGGTGTTTCAGTGGGTTGAGTTTCTAATAATGACACAATAGGAACGATATCGTTACACATGTGTTCGACGCGTGAACCAGGTCTAAGGGTAAATCCCTTTTTCATTAGTTCGGCGCATTTCAGGGCGCGTACTAATTCATAGTCCACGCGCATCTTTTCATTTTGACGTCTGGCTAGAGACTTACACATCTCAGTAATAGATCCATCCATAGGAACCATAAAGTTTAATTGAGCGCCGTAGTTCCAGCCTCTCGAATAACTCTCAGGTTCATATGGTTTATTCTCACTAGCTAGCCAGAAAGGAGAAAAAGTCATGGTAGGCCCATTACAGGCTATACCACGACCATTATATCCTCCCATTTGTTGCCTACTAGGGGCACCGTTATTCTGAAACTGTACAGCTTGATTGGTTACATTGCCTGTAGCAGTGGATTCTGGTGCCGCTGTGTTATATGTTTCATCTCCTTCAGCGTAGACAGGACTCGCTATTGCGAGAAGACTGATAAGGAGGTAGTTGTAGCGTTTGTTGTAACTGTTCTGTCTATGCCGATTGTTTCTAATAGGACTAAACCAGTTGTTGCATCTGCTGCTCTGGTTACTGTCTCTAGTTGAAAGTCTTCTCCAGCTGTATTTATTTCGAATATAGCGTCTGAAGCTGTTATACCTCCATTTGTAGCTGAAGTAGCGGTTACATTTGTCCCAGTCCAGCTGTTTAATTCTCCACCATATACTTTTTGGTCGATCGTTTCTACAACAGTTTGAACTGTGGTGGTAGTTGCGTTCATTGAGCCTTGTGTAAAGGCTGGTGTTACTTGATTTGCTCTCGCCACAGAGGGGGATAACAGTGCTAAGAGAATTAGCCATCGTTTCATTCGTCTTTCTTTTTAGCCATAGGACAGTTTATGGGTGTATTATTACCTTTACCTTTAGAATTAGATGTGTTCAAGCCAAAAGTAGCTAATGCTCCCGTGAACACACTTGCCACGAACGTGATATCGCCACTTGATCCTTTCTTGATCATCGGTAATTCTACATAGTTAAGGGTTATAATAAAGCCAGCCCAGACAACAACACCTAATCTTACAAAGGTACCGAGTATCTGAATCTGTTCTTCTTTATCATCTATACCATCTTTCAATTTATCCAGAAGGTTCTTCTTTTGCGGTGTTTCCATTAAGTTTCTTCTGTATTCGTTTAGCCAATTGCATGAAAATTGGTTTGAACACCTTTACACAGTGTTTAAATAAACTTGTAGCAGTTAATGTAGCAGCTACTGAGATAAATGCTGTAGTAGCAGCAGTAACCATTATCTCTTCTTGAGGTACTGGTACTGTAATATCAGTAAAAGGTACATTAACTCTTTGTACTTCGGCAGGTGTTGGTTCATTATCTTCCTCATCTTCTTCTGTACCAGTTGGTCCCTTTAAAGCACCAGCAGGAACTAACATAGGTTTAAAAGAAGGTAGATCTGCCTTTGGTACATCCAAATTAGGACGAGGCAGATCTGGTACACTGGGTAAAACTTGTGGAGGAAGTTTAAATGAGGGTAATTCTAATCCGGCTCCCATGTAATTGCACCACCTGGTACTTTCTCACGTTGTTCTTTTGTAGATAATCTTAACCAATTAGCAGGATATTTAGTACCATCTACATCAGTAAAAGGTTTATCTATTAGTAAATCTTTGGTTTGATATTTATATCCCATTAATTTGCCCTCGAAGTTTTAAATGGATGCTCAGCAAATGCTGCAAATATATATGTAATAACAGTATTAATATTAGAATCACTTTCTCGTATCTTAAAACCATTAGATAGTATATCTATAGGTCGTTGATCACTAGAAGCATCATATGTATTACCACCAGTATTCACATCAGCAAATATAACTTTATCTGCTATATTATAAGGATTACGTGCTGTATCGTAAATATGCCAATTCTTTGCGTAACTAGAACCTCCAGCAGTACTATTCTTGATCATTATCCAGCGAGGTTTGAATCCAGTATACACGAATGGACCGTTAGTTGTATCATTACCAGTATAAGAACCAAAATGACTAAAACCTTTTATCGGGGCCCAGCAATACATTATATAATCTACACCGCTTTCATTTGTATGACGACTATCGCTATTCGTACTTACTTTTACTGTTGCCTGATCTGGATGATCCTTGAATATTCCGTACCACATACTGTCAGCATTTGCTGCTTCTGGATTATCCCAACTTATTATATTATTAGCAGGTAAGCTTACATGTTTAGTCATCCATGAACCACCATTTCCACTGTCAGTTATCTTTTTAATTACAGCGAATTCAGGTTTTACTGCTTGTCCATGTGGTATTTGTTGATCAGCACTACCATTACCTTCATATTTAGTTATGGAGAATCCTGCAGTGGCATTAACCCATTGTGCGTCTGGGGTAATGTCATATGAACTACTTGGTGTTGTTGCAGCAGTACCAGCATCCCAGAACCATCCAACCATTTTTTCACCAGATCCATTTAAACCAGATGTATTAGAACCAGTTATTGTAAAACCAGCACTTGTTGGTGTTACAACAGCATTTCCAAAAGCAGCTTGTGCGTTATTAACATCAGAACGTAAAGCATTAGAAGTACCTCTTATTGCATCATATATAGGACCACTTACAGTACTATCACGTCGTTTAAACCATAGTAAATCAGGTTGGAAAGATAGATCGCCAAATGTCTTAGTTGTACTATCACCTCTTCCGCGCCATATTTTTGCATCAAAATACTTAGATGGATTGTTCAATGCAGCTCCAGTAAATGTATTGTCGAGGTTACTGTTACATAAGGTTTTATAACCTGCAGGTCCGTCATATTTGAATGGTTTCTGACCGAAGTTTCCTGTTGATGTTCCAGTGCCACTAGAACTACCATCGTTACAAGCAAAGAAGTATGTCTTTGTACAATCTAGATTAGAGAAAGCTGCTCCTTGTGAAGCACCATTTTTGTAGAAAGTAATAACACCATTATTTGATCCTCCAGCAGATAAATCTAGAGCAACTCCAATATGGTCACCATTAGCAAAACTAGCAGGGCTACCTGAATCTGAACTATTTGTTTGGAATGATCCAGCTGAATAATATCCCCAACCATTTGTACCTTGTCCTATATTGTGATCTTTACTTTGAGCTTCAGCTACAACTCCAAAAAGCATTCCATCTCCTCCACTTACCCATATAAATTCAGAGTAATATTTCCCACCGGAATTCATACCAATAGTTGATCTACAATGACCATTTCCAGATTCAGTAACTACCTTTAAATTACCTTCTGAATAAGTAAAGTCGCTATTAAACAGAGGGTTCCAAGTTGCATAGTTACCAGATATTTCACCACCTTTACCTGAATCTGTTCCAGTACTTACTGGACTATCAACCAGGCACGTTTCAGAAGGAATAACGATAGTTTTATCATCATTAACAGTTAATTCACCAGAATTTAGTACTAAACCACCAGGAGGCGGTGGACCTAAATCTCCTCTTGTAATAATAACAGGACCAATCTTTCCATTAAACGGTGCCGCTCCAGCTGAACCAGCTCCTATTGTAAATGCACCAGTTGCATTACTTGCAGTTCCTTGATATTTTTGTACACCATTCCAATATAAGGTTGAATTAGTACCATCCCAAGTAACTCTACAATGACCCCATTCATATGCACCCAAATCAACAGCTTGAGCTCCATACAAATATACCGTTGTACTAGCTGAACCACTTCCATTAATTTCGATAAATGAATCAGAAGTATTTTCTGCCATGATTATGGCACTTCCACTAGGTTGAGTATTATTTTGTGCAGCACCATGATCCCACCAAACATCTATAGTAGATGGAGCTCCGCCACCTACAATATTTTGGAAATTAGTTGTTAAACGCTGAGTTCCAGTAAAATTAGCTACAGTAGTTATTCCATGACTATTAGTTGGAGCACTTGTAGTTGATAATGAACCAACATTAGTAACAGTTACTTTACCTGATTTATCATCAGTTAAATTACTAACACTATTATTAAATAAAATAAGCTCAGCTTTTGCTGTACTAGATGCTACCTTAGTAGGGATCCAGTCATTTCTAGCAGGAACCTGAAAGTCTGAAGTATACTTGGCTATCCCTTTATAGTAGCGGAAGTCTTCAATATAACCGGGGAACCCGTAGTCATATGAAGCATAACTATTTACATTACCAACAACAAACCATTCTAAATCACTATCTTTAGCTTCTGTAACGGCATAATAAAAAGTTCCATCTAAATAGAATTTCGTTTCATTTGAACCTGTACCTTCTCTAACACAAGCTAAATGATACCATTGATTTTCATTTATAGCAGCATGGTTGCCTTGGTTAGAACTCCCTGATGCACCTAATATAAGTGAATTAGTTGGACCTGCACCTGAATTTAAATAACTTACAGAAGCATAACCAGCATGTCCGTTAGTTGTTCCATCACGCATATCTACTATATATACATCATTACCATGTGTATAAAGACTCTTCTTCAGCATGAACCAAAGTTCCCAGGTAAATTTACCTGTACCTGGACCAAAATCTGAATCAGTTGCACTTCTAAGTACTGCATCACCAGAAGCAAATTCACCAACTCGATCATAAAAATGTAGATTTCCAGCAGTACCATTTGATGCTACAGTACCAACTTTAGTAAAATCAGAAGCATTAGGACTCCAATCTTTTAATAAAGGATCACCATAGTTTCCACCATTTCCTGCCCAAGCTGCCATTAAATATGCAGAATTAGGGTCTGTACTAGCTGTTCCATCACCTTGCAGTATAGATGGATTAGGCCCATCATATCCAGTAGTTACATCTGGATCAATTGTATTTTTAGTTGTTGGACTATCAAAATCAAACTTGAATGATGTGTCTGCAGCTCCATCAATTAATAAATGACCATCAACAGCTATACCTCTTAATTCATTACTAGAACCAACACCAATAGATGTTAAGGTCATTTGACCTAGATGCAACTTCCAGCAATCAGTACGTGTATCTTTTACAGCACCTGTAGTAGCTTGACTTGATCCATTTACTTGAATAGCATTTGCATTACCTTGAAGATAAATATCTATAAGTCCTGTCTGAGCTTTAGGTAAAGTTAATACAGTAGTAACACCTGTATCACCTGAAGTACCATCATTACTACTTAAAGCTCCATCAAAACATTTACTCCAAGGATAACCAGAATAAATGGCTCCAGTTACAGAACCAGTACTCCATTTTGTACCGTCGTTCTTATTGTTTCTAGTAGTTGGGTCTGTGTATCCATCAATTAGAACAACCCCATCCACCTCTATGGCATAAATTCTCATCCATTTAGCACTATTATTATCTTCTCCAAATCGAAGACTTGTTAGTGTTCTTGATTTTAATGTATACCAAGCAGAACTATTTGTTCCTGTTACAGTGTGAGCATCCATAAACTCACTTACCCCATTAACTATAAGATCATAGTTAGTACTAGGAGCATTACCTCTCATATAAATAAATATTCTTATTTCACTATTTGCTACGATAGGATCAGTTGGTGTAAACGTTGAATAAGTATCAGTATTTGATTCCATACCAGTACTAAGATTACCATCAAATCCTTTAATAAATTCTGATCCAGAAAGTTGGGTTCCACTTATCATTCCAGACCAAGTAGCTCCAGTGTTAGGAGCTGGAATAGAAAATCCCTTCGGATTCCAGCAATTTGAATCGTCGAAGGATCCGAATGCACCCGGACCTACAGCGATTCCATCTATATATTGTACGTCCGCAATCACACCTTCAAAATGATCACCAGACATATCAAATCTACCACCTATATTGAAACCATTACCAGAGTCTCTTAAAGTATCTAGTTCGTGGCCATACGTTGTTGTATAAGAAAGTGTCTCTTGCTTACCATTAATATATAGTCTAAAACGCTCAGCAGCAGTAGCGTGGCTTGTATCAATAACTTCTACTATATGCATCCACGCACCAGGATCTCTAAGTATCCTTGTACCTGTAAACTCTATTTTATCTGAACTACCTATCCTTTCATATCTATAAAATTTACCATCAGATCCAATGCCACTATGCCAGCGGTTGCCACCATCCCAACCTCCACCAGTGATTACATTAACTGTACCATCACCAGTATTTTTTATCCAATAAGATAATGTATTTGTTTTTCTATTACCTGACTGTCCTTTTCTTCTTAACTTATCTGCAGTTGCATGAGTAAATTTTAGAGACTTTTTTACTAAATAGGCATCTGCATCATCTGAAACTGCAGCAGTACCCTGCATCATCGTGTTACTTAGTACTGCCATCTCACTTCACATCAAGAGTTGCCACCGCATGAATTGTACCAGATGCTAAAATAATGTAGTCTATTCGATCTACAGCAGCAGCAGTGGTTGTAAGGGTCGGAGCGGTTCCGCCTTTCCATTTAAAGTTAGCATTCCATGCTGCGGTTCTAGATCCTGTTCCATCTTGTGTTATAAAGATTGAACCTGATTGTCCAGCTGTTTGGTTAGAAGGAGCATTGAATGTAGTATTATGAGCTAAAGTAACAGAAAAGTTATTTGTAGTAGACATATCAATGGTAATGGTTGACGCTGAAGTCAAACCAGTTATCTGTCCACGTTGAGCACCAGTCCATGTATTATCACCTGCTAAGGTTGCATCACCTGTAGTAGCCCAAGCTAATGTTCCACTTCCATTTGAAGTAAGAGCTTGTGTTCCTGAGCTATCAGCTGCAGGTAAAGTCCATGTTACATTAGATGCAACTGTTGCTGGTGCTTGTAGTGCTACATAATGTGAACTATCAGCATCACCAAAGCGTACATCTTTTTGTGCATTAAGCTGTATATCACCAGTAAAATTACCCCCTGCGAGAGGCATCTTTGTAGCGTCTGTTGTACTATCAGTTCCCCATCCTAGGTTACCGCTACCATCTGTCTTTAAGTATTGTCCTGCAGTACCATCAGCTGTAGGTAGTACCCAGATTTTATCAGCACTTAAAGCAGCAGGTGCTTCAAATCCTACATAGTTACTACCATTACCATCAGCCTCATGGAACCTAAGCTCCTTTTGGTTATCTATGATAATATCACCAGTGAATGTATCACCAGCCTTAGCAGCAAATGCAGTTGTATCTACTTGTACAGTTTCAAGGTTTGAACCTTCTTTGACATATAGTTTATTTTGATCAGTTGCATAACATACTTCACCTTCTAGTATATCTGCTTTATTTGTATTTAAATTTGAGTATGTACCCCGTGCTATACGCACAGGTGTTCTAGTTGCTGGTGTTGCCATTAGCTATCGAAATTGCCTCCATCATAAGTGTTTGAAAGTGCTGCTGTACTTGTTGCATTATCAAAGTTACCAGCATCTATTACTTGGTGTGCTGTTCTATCGAATGCAGTATTCATTTGCATACAATTACCCATATAAGCATGGGAAGAACATTGATAGTGTAAAATTGTAGGGTTAGTATCAGATGTAACTATCTGAGTATAGGCACCTGCATTACCAGGTGTACCACTTGAAGTTACTCCTGTTGAATAACCTGTAGATTTATCTGCCACTTCGTAGAAAGCAAGTGGGTGACCAGAATTAGAACTATCTGCTTGATCAAATTTATAAGTCATTCCTGGATTAAGTTCCAAGAACGGTGCTTGTTGAGCATCTAAAGTAAAACCACTAGAATGTCCACTTCCGTTATATCTATGTTGAGAAGTCTTTGTAGCTACCTTAACCACATAGGTTACAGTAGGACCAAAGGTTCTAGTATCTGAAACGTATCTTTCTTCTGGATCATTAGCAAAATAACTAACCCAAGCATAGGTTTTACTTGAGTGAGTATAGGATACACGTACTGTTAATCCTGAACTTCCTTGGAAAGAAGAAGGTATACCACTCAATGTATAGTTAACTGAGTTTGTAGTCCATGTAGCATTGACTAAATCACTTGAGTCTGTTACTTCATAATACCCATCTTCAGTAGGTTCCGTAGCTTGTAATGCTGCTTTATTACCTTTTGGTGTATAAAGTACAGCTGCAGACACAGCAGCACTTGCTGCATTAGCAGTATTTAGAGCCGTAGTAGCATTAGTTGAAGCCGTGTTAGCTGTACTATTAGCTGTTGTGGCAGTGGAGTTTGCTGAGTTGGCTGTTGATACAGCGTTCGTAGCGTTCGTCGAAGCTGTGTTTGCCGTCGCGACAGCATTATCTGCTTTTGTATCAGCTGCGTTTGCTGTGGTGTTGGCTGTTGTGGCTGTACTAGACGCCGCATTAGCTGTATTAACTGCATTGGTTGCATTGGTGGAGGCTGTGTTAGCTGTATTGGTAGCTGTTGTTGCATTGTTACTAGCTGTAGTAGCTGTACTAGATGCATTATTAGCAGTAGTAAGAGCATTAGTTGCATTAGTACTAGCTGTATTAGCAGTCGTTACAGCAGATGTAGCTTTAGTAATAGCAGAAACGTAAGCACCACTTTCAAGCACCCTAGAGTTACCAAGAGCCTCAGTGGAATCATTCTCTGCTTCCTGAGTAACATATAGATTTTGATTAAAGTTATCGTTTAAATCAGAGGATCTAATAGCTGAACCAGGGAAGAAGGTAGCAGCCAAATCAGCACTACCTGTATCCCTATAAATCTTTATCTTTTTGCCAGTAGCCGGAGCTGTGCCAAAACGAATTGTTGTTGCATTATGTAATGTGTAATGAGTTGTAAGTGATTGAACCACTTCATCGACACTAACTTTAATGTCGGTACTTTTTAAATATGGGAATGTGAAGGTAAAGTCAACGGTGGAATTGTTACCTGTATATGAATTTGAAGTTGTAGCCATAATGCCTATTTGTTACGAGTTTCGCGTAGTAACCGTTGTAATTCTGTTTGATGTTTCAATGCAGAACCTGTTTTACCTCTCTGCAATTCTCTATTTCTATTTCTAATTTCTCTACCAATTCTACTATAATTCTGATCTCTATATACTTCTAATGCTAACCAAGCTGCATCAAATGCTCTATCATGTATCCTATCTAATTGTCTATATAGTATAAACTGTTTAACAGGCCACTCAGATTGGTCTTTTAAACCTTTAGCTTTTACGTATTCTTTTAATTTATCTTGCCAATAACCATCATTCTCTGTCATTAATTTCTGAATAGAACCACTAAGGTTAGCATTCTTAGCTATCCAGTTATTAATCCATTGTCTATCTTGTACAGACAAAGGTTGTTTAGTTACTTTATCTCTTCTAATCTTTTGTAGATTATCCCAACCTGTACTCAATAACCACTGTCTCCAAGGCTCTTGGCCTCCATTAGATTTAAATACAGGCATAAAAGCATTAGATGCTCTAGTTAAAGGATCATGAGCATTGATAGGTTTACCAGTATATATGTCTAACATATCTGGTAAGTTCTCATCTCCAGAGAATAAGAACTTATTAGCATTCTTTAAGTATGAAAAGTAATCATTATTAACATCTTTCAATTGAGGTGATACAATGTTATTGAGAATGCTTCTCACTCCTTTAAATGGAATATGTTGATCAGTCTGATTAGCCCAGAACCTAGTCCAAGCACCTGCATCTCCAGATACTAAACCTACTAATGGTTCGAAACCACTGATAAATGTACTATTAGTTACATTCATACTAATAGAATAAGCTATTTTTCTAAAAGTATCTTCAGTAACGGATGAATCAACTCTATTTGCTTCAAACACAACATCAGATGTAATGCCCATTAATGATGCAAATGGTTCAAATCCCTGATAACTACGCCATTCACCTGTAATAGGATTCTTTATTGAATAAGGTTTCCAACCTAGGGACTGCATACGACGTCTTTCAGCGTCATCTGAAGGGCCTGATCCTGTTATATTACCTTCTAATGCCCATAAACCAACACCCATAACTACAGAACTACCCATAATTTGGCGTCCAATATACTCTGATCTAAGAGTTTGGAAAGCTATATCAGCATCTTGTGTAGCATCAATACCATGCTCTGCTAAAACTGCAAGCTTCTGTTGCTGTGTTTTAGCTCCTAATGCTCTACGTGCTTTGGTCATAGCTGGGCCTAAATTACTCATAGGATTAAATGACCAACCTAGTTCCAACGCATTTACACCTGTTCTAGGGAATAAGAATAAACCTCTAGCTGCAGGTACAGCATCTAAGAAATGCTCAAACCTTTGAACTGTATCATTATCTAAGTTTAAAGCAATTTCACGTGAAGCATGTTTAGCAGCTTCATCTGTTAAAACACCACTAGAATCAAAAGCTTCAGAGTATAATTGTTTTTGTCTATTAGCAAATTCTCCCCAATCTATAGAGCCTCTGGTCTGATCAAATAGCTCATCATATGCTCTTGCACGTGCCATACCACTAGCCATAAAGGAGTTAGTAAAACCGTCAATAGCATACAAAGCGTTTGTACCATATTTAACAAAGCTCTGTTTATTCCACCATGATAAACCTTTTGCTATATTCCACATAGCTACCTTACCCATTTCACCATCAGCTCTCCATGCATCTGCCATAGTATCCATGTATTCCATCTTTTCTATTTTAGATTGACGGAGGTCAGCACGGCCACGCATCATAGCTTCTTCTGGATTAGAGTTAGCAAGTCGCCATTCATCTCGCATTACTTTAAAGCCACGCTTAATATTCTCTGTTATACCACCATAAGTAGCAATAGCTCTTTTATAAGTAGCAGTTTGACCAGTTAATTTAGCGCCTGCAAGAACTGAAATAGGTTTAGCAAAAGTCAACATAGAGTTACCAACAGCTGCACGTAGTGGAGATAATCCAGAAAGTATGCTATTGATTCTAGCTCCATGCAACCCTTTAACTACCATACTAGGTACTTCAGGATCTTGATCTATAAACCCTTTCTTTATAAGACCAATATGTTTCTCTGTGAATCTATGCATTTTATCTAATTGGTCTACATTACCATTAGTAGCATCATAGATTTCTTTAAAAGGTTTAAGATATAGAGGATCTTCCTTTGCTATTCTTAATAACTCATTTTCAAGCTTAGTGTTTTTCTGTTTGACTGCAGATAAGTATTCATCAAATGCATCTGATTGTTGATTTAACCACCGAACAGTAGCAGGTGCATCACCAGTAGCTTTTAATGCTTTATAATCTTTAGCTTTATTTACTATGAATTCATTAGCTTTAACTTCACTTCCTAGGAGATTTAACTTTTTAAATATAATCTCCATTTGTCTAGAATTATTAACTTCATCACCTAACATTCTAGCAGCTGTGGCAGCATCAGCTACATTATCTGCTGCTTGTTGTGTAAGCATAGCTGAAGCTCTCATTTGATTAGGATCAAATAGCTTTTCATATGCAGATCTAAATGCTTTAGAAGTTATAGCAAGCTGCTCTTCATCTAAAAATGTACGAGAAGTGCCATATACTGTAGATTTCATATCATCTACTATAGCTTCGAACTCTCTTAGATTTAAATCTTTACCATAGATAGCTTGTGTTAAGTTATCTACAGCTTTATTCATAGTTTCAGAATCTATCTTAACCTCTTTAACGCCTGTATCTACAACAGCATCAAAACTAGGTGATATTGATTCAAACAATTGATCTAATTGTTTAGCTCTTTCGTCACCATTTATAGCTTTCATAAAGTTTTTATTAAAAGCTTCATCAGCTACAGACGTTGCTCTACCATTATAAGTTCCTATATTTTGTTGTATCTGTGCTTGATGTAGTTTAGCTTCTAAAGGATCAGCTTCAAGATTAATTACAGCTTTTTGTGCTGCATCATCTCCCAGATCATTAACAAATGCATTATAGTTTTCACCTGTAGGATCAGCTTTAATAGCATCTATCATTTCATCTCGTTGAGCAGCTTCTCTTGCTATTTGACGTGGCTCTACTGCTGCTGTAAGTGGATCTTCATATTGATTTACTTTAGCATTTCTAGCTTTTATTGCTTGTTCTGCACCAGCATCACGTGGAAATAGCTTAGCTTTTCTACCAAATGTAAATGCAGCTCCAAGTAATTCTACACTACCAGCCATACCAGCAGATTCAAATACATTCTTTTTCCACCTTTCATCTGGACCATCACCTTGTCTAGTAGCCCAAGGTATATTCCAACCTAACCAGTTATTAAGAGTAGCAGCCATATTATCGTCTGTTTTTGAGTGAGACGATACCATAGCTACAGTAGTATCTACACCAGTATAAGCAGCTATAGCTCCTAATGTTCTAGCATATTTAGGTATAGACATAGCTTTAGTAGCTGCTGCTGCTTTACCTACAATACCCCAACCACCTGCTAAAGATGGTATTATAACAGAAGAGGCATCACGTAATAACTTATGTCCAGGGTGTGTAGCTCTTGGTGAATTAGCATCCCACCAATCATCTACAGGTTTTAACCAAGGTACAATGCCTACTAAATCAGACGCAAAGTCAGCTACACCTAAAGGTAATTGAGCTGCTGTTTCAATTGTTGCATGAGCAGCTTTATGTACAGGGTTACGCTTTTCTGCTTGTTCCTCTTCTTCAGCCTGTTTAGTTAATTCTGCATTTTCAATTTCATCAGCTTTCTCAGTCTGCTCTCGTTCTTCTTGTTGACGCTGATTCCAGTCTTGTTGTGCCTGAAAATAGGGATCTAGTTTATAATCGCTAGTAGCGTCTAAATTTGGATTGTTAGTTTCAGGCATACAGTTTTACCTCTTCGTATAAATAATCATATGCTGCATCTGATAACAAACCTGGTTCATACATTTTATATTCACTAGTTCTAAACTCCTCATTCAGTAAATTCTGTACACTACTTAGTAATACTTTTGATTTATCATCAACGACACCAATCCATGCATCAGAACCATTTGCTCTAAAGAAAGCTTCAAATAATTTATTCTGTGTATCTTCATCAAATACAGCATTCATAGATAAACCTGATAATTCTATAGCTTCTCTTAAGTTCTCCTCATTCCAAGCATAAGCTCCTACTAAAGTTGTAGTACCATTATTCTGTAACTGTAAAACTTGACCAAGAGTAGCATTAGTTATATTATAACCATGTGTATCAAAACTATCTTGACCATCCATGTCGTTATAATTACTACCAGTGATATTTCTTACTGTACCTCTAGCTTTGTTTATCTGTGGTTCTGTGTAAACTGGGTTACGTCCAGACTTAGTAATCATTACATTAACATCTGCTTGATTATAAGTATCTAGCATACTCTGCTGTAATGGTGTTATAAGCTCATTAGCTTTTTTATACTTAGCAATGTACGCTTTAGGTAATAACTGAGTAGTAGCTTTACCTGATTCTGCTATCTCTTTATTTATAACCTGTTGTAACTGTGCTTGCATAAAGTCTGCAGCATTCACTTTACCTTTAGATAATCTCTGTATAACTAAAGCAGTTCTATGCATTTCAGGCCAAGTACCAGCATTAGCTTTGCCTGATATTACTTTAGCATCAGCTTCAGGTATATACATTTTACTATGAATTATATCAGGATTACCATGTACTTCTTCACCAACCTGTTGATGATTGAGATAGGATAAATCTCTAGATCTATCAGCATTTGCACCAGCAAATTCAGGTCTACCGTCAACTGTTATACGTTTAAAGTAACCACTATCTTTTTCTATTGTTTGTGTTATCTGATCTCTAGCATACTCATATGAATCCTCATGAGATTTACCTAATTCTCTTTGGTTTCTATAATGACGTGATGCTTCTGACATAGCATGTATTCTAGCATCATTCCAAGTAGAGCTAGTATACCAAGAAGTAGTCTTATCTATTTTATCATTTAGTAAAGATTCAATAGTAAAATTAAGACGTTCTCTGGTACCATCTTCACCTTCTTGAGGTATCCAATCATTATACTTTTGAAGTTGAGTTAAAACTTTTGATCTAACAGTTCTACTTAAATTCCATCTATCAACATCTTGAGTTGTTACTATTTCTCCACGTTGAGATTTAGCTAATAAGGCTGCAGTACCAACTTTATCATTAGCAGTTGATAAGCCAAAGGCTTCTACTTTTTGTAAATGTTGAACACCTTTTGCAAAATGATGACCACGAGATGTACCAAACCCAATCATTTGTTGCATCACTTCTGCTGGTACATCACCTTCAGAAGTAAGCCTTATCATGTTTTCGTGGAACTCATTACCTTCACGTATTAACTCAGCATTCTTTAACTGTACAGCATCCATATCATGTTGTACTTGTGCTAAACCTGCTTGTTCAAGTTTAGTCCAGTATTTAGCTTTATGAGTACCCCACGCTATTGGTTTAGCACTGCCTTTAAATTTATAAGGTAAGGTTTCTAAATCAGATATTTGTTCCCATAAGATTTCACCAGATTTTATACCAGCTTCCAACCCTTCCATGACTTGTTTTTCTGCCATTAGAAGTTTTTCTGTTGTAGGATTTTCACCAGCTAAGTGTTCTATTAACTGTGGTACACCTACAGCACCTCTATCTCTACCAAGATCAATATCGAAACCTATAAAATCTTTTAGCATTTTAACGGTATCATCATGTTTTTCTTGTATAGCGTCTTGGTGTTCAGCACGCTCTTTTCTCTGTCTCCAAACACCTTGAGCTCTATCTATCAGTTCATTAGCTCCTGATAGAGTCATTACTTTAGAACTAAATAAATTATTTCCGTCCTTACCTTTTAAATATTCAGAAGTTAATTGTTGAAGAGCTAATTCTACATTAGGACCTTCTGCATTATTAAGTGTTAGATGTTCATAACCAGGTAACTTTAAAGGATCATTAGCTCTTTGACTTAAATATTGAGGTAACCCCTTCATCCATCTTTGAGCAGCAGATTTGCCCATAGCAATCTGCATATAACCACCGCTTCGACGGATTCTATTAATAATGTGTAATGGTGTACCTTCCAGCTCCATGCTGATTAGTGCACCATTAAGTCCTCTCTCATTATTTAGAACAGACTTTGGTAGGTTACGTATGGCATTGAATTGTTTTTCTCCAATACCATAATCTCTATAAATTTCCTGAGCAAAATCATCAATATTCTTTTTACGCTGAGTATCAAGTTCTTTGTAAAGTGAAGCACCACTAGTAGTTAATTGAAGCAGTGCTTTGAAATCTTTACTTTCTTGTTCAGCTTTTATCTTTGCATTTTTAATTCCAGTCTCATACTGTTTCCACTTAGCTCTAGCTAATATCTCACCGTAGTGACGTTTATCGTGGTAGTTCTGATCCCGTAATTTTGATTCTAGTGCTATATTTTCACTAAAAGCTTTTTCCAGTCTCGCTGCTTGTTTGTTTTTATAATCAAGCTGCTCCTGCATATACGCTAAGGTTTGTAAACCTTGTTTACGTATCTTGTCAGAAGCATCTGGTACTTTTACTGGATTATAGCCTCTCTGGGTCGCGTACCCTTGATATAGAGACATTGTTTATGTTAGGTTAATTTTTCAAAGGTTACATCTATTTGACCGTAGTCAACATAGTAGAACCCACCATCTTCTGTAGTACCTACAGCTTTATCAAGACCCATCTGTTGTAGATCTTGTGCTGATGTACCTCTATATGTCGGTCCATGACGACCTTCATGTCTATATTTAAATGTGTATATAGGTACACCTTTTCCAGATGTGCCTACACGATTTATATCATATTTTAATCTATCATCAGACATACCAAATATTTTTGCAATACCTGCGACAGTACTGACTACACCTGCTGCTTTTTGTAAGAAGCTAGGTTTAGATATAGCGCCCTTAATAGGTTTAACTTTTTCATACTGTTCCCAGCTTGGTGGTTTCTCAGGAGCAAGTGATTTAGGTCTAGGTAATGGACGTGGTTCAGGTAGTGCAGGTGGTAACTGAGGGCTTGGTGCCAATCTATCTTGAGCCGCAAGATTTGCAGAGTGACGTTGTAAAGCAACATGTTGTTGATTAGCATCGAGTTCTCCTCTTGCACTCTTCATAGATTCTCTAAGTTGTCTTTGTCCTAGTTCTGTCGATGCTTTTAATTGTCCCTTCTGTAACTTTGTAGTAGCTGCTGCATGTCCATATCGCATCTCTCCTGATTCGAATAATTGTTCCTTTTGTAACTTTGTAGTATCTGCTAAATGTCCGTATTGCATCTCTGCTGCTTCGGATGCTTGTGTCTTTTGTAAATCTGTAGTAGCTTCTAATTGACCTATCCTTGTTTCAGCAGCTTCTTTTATTTGAACCTTCTTCAGTAAAGTAGAAGATCTCATATGGGATATACCTTGTTCTGCAGCTTGCTCTTGATTAGCAAATTCAGTAGCAATAGATTTTAATTGTAAATTAGCAACACCAGCTTTAGAATCAAGTGTTTGACTTAATCGATCAAAGTCCAAACCATATTTACTTTCTTCACTATTAATAAAATCTGCTAATACAGCTTGTTGTGTACCAAACTGAGACAATGCTGATTGCATATTCTTACGTGCACTACGTCCTGTTTGGCCCATGGCAGAAATCTGTCCAGTTGCTTGCATCTGTTTTAAACCCAGATCTCTTGCCTTCTGGCCCAGTTTTGTCATATTTGCTCGATGTGCTATACTAAGTCCTCTACCTTCTAAGGCAGCTCTCTGTATTGTATCCCCTACATCTTGAGCAACTTCAGCTCTTCGTTGATTATATTTAGATTTAGCAAAACCAACTTGCATCATTTTATCTTCTGCAAATTGTTTAGATGCTTGAGTTAAAGATTGATCTTTATGCTCTACATCTTGTACAATACTTTCTGTCTGTTGTTCTAAAGCTAAATCCCAACTTGCAGTTTTATGTGCCAAGTCTTGTTCTAGACCCTCCTTTCGTTGGCCTAAAGCTAAATCCCAGCCTGCAGTTTTATGCTTCAAATCTTGTTCTATACCCTCTTTTTGTTGGCTTAAAGCTAGATCCATACCTCCAACTTTATGAGCCATTTGTTGCACTAACTCTTCATTTTGAAATCCTATACTAGTTAGACGTTCATTGTATTTTCGTTTATTATCATTAGCTGATATTTCATAAGCTAAGTTATTGTGGTTTAGCTGAGCCTCATAAGATTCAACACTAGCGTTATAAGCTTGTATTTGGTTTTCATAATCAAAGTCACGCATAGCCATTTTATGGTTATACTCTTCTTGAGAAATTTGATCTCTATAATCTAGACTTTGATTTTGATTCCAGATTTGGACTTCATAAGCATCTTTCTGATACTCATATTTGTCCTGCATCTCTTGCCAATTAAATTGCCATTGATTGACATCATATTCATACTGTTTTCTTATGGCTTTGCTATTAGAACTTCCTCCACCTTTTCCCATATTAGTCTCCTTTTGGTTTTGGTTTAATAGGTCTTACTATTACTGAATATTCATTCTCCCAATCAAGCTTTCTAGCCAAACCTTTTCTACACCAAGCTTCTAAAGCAGAACATTCTAGCATTCCTGCAAAATTTTCTAAAGCTTTTAAACTTGGTTCATACCATATATTAAAATCATGTCCAGTATCAGTTGCCCATGTATGGACTCTAAGTATTCGATGTCTAGGGTAAGTTATTATTTCAGTTATTAAAGCTGTTGCTATACTATCTTTAGTAAAGCCTACCCATAATTGAAACTGTTCAGTTAATATAAGTCTAAGCACATCAGAAGAAGTCATTGCCCCTTCTGAGTGCGTTAAAGGTTTTTCTATTAATGGTCTAACATCATACCAAATATCTTGTACATCATCTGGTTTGACTAAAAAAACTTGATTCATGTTCGGCGGTAATAACGGGGTGAATATTGTCCCTCCCAAGCCATAGAGGTTAAAGAGACTGGAAAAGGAGAGTCACTAAAGACTCTAATTGTATAATTATCTGTTTTCTGATGAATAGGTACTGTGAATATATTCTGTGTTTCAATAGGCACATCATCACCTAAGTAAAAATCTGCATCTTGTGTTGGATGTAACGTATACCAACTATCTAAATAGATTTCAATACTGTCAGCAGCTGTAGTAACGTTACCTGATGTAGATGCAGCAGCGGGTGCTGTACCAAATGTAACTGAAACTTTATCTGCCAGAGTGGCATGAGCTGCAATGGTGTAATCTGTATCTTTAGTTTGTTTGGCACCATTCTTTTTAACAACAACATTAGTTATATCTTGAACGTCAAAATCTGGTGAAAATACTGTAGTACTTCCATCACCTGTAAATGTTTGTGATTGAGTTGTTCTTCCATTAGCAGATAATTTAAATGAAACTACACTAGATTTACCTACTGAGAATTTCATTCTAGATACTACTAAAGAAGCTGTATAGTCAGCAGCTCTTCCTTCAGGATCTTTTCGATAATACATTTTAGGAAGAGTTATATCATAATTATATTTATAACCTACATATACGTTCGCTGCTTGCGATGATAAGTCTTTGCCCGATACTTTGAAATAGGTACCGTCGCCGTCTGACCCACGGGTTGGGTTAATCGTAAGACCAGACTCAGTAGCACCAGAGAAGTTAGAAGTAGCATTACCAGAAATAACAATAACAGGGGTTAAAGAAGTTACATCAGTATAAGGTATGTAACATTTAGAAAATTCATTAGTGGAATCATATACAACCTTCTTCTCTGAACCTCCTGTAAGACCATTAGTTGCAGCTGTATAGAAGTCCATGTGAGGGTTCACTTGCTGGCCATCTGCTGTAACAATAATAGTTTCTTCAGGAGTCTGAGTCATTGTAGCACTGCATAGATTATATCTAGCAGATCCACCTGTACCTGTTTTGATAACAGTATACATCGTATCAGAATCAGTAGTCACATAATGTGTATTACCTGGTAATTCCCAATTAAACCAAGTTTGCATTACATCACGTTGACCATCACTATAAGTTCTAAAGAAGTAAATCTTATCAGTAGTTTTCCCATACATAGCTATAAAGCTATTTTGAGTATTAGATATTAAACTATCAATAGTAACAGGTATATACTCAGCTACTATTCTACCTATATCAACTACAGTAGGAGGAGTTCCAGGTCCAGCAGGTAAGAAAGCAAACACTCTAGTAAAACCAGCTGTATCATGTGTCTTACTAACAAAGTTTATTTGTTGACCTGCATCAACTGGATCTATATCGACATCCATCTTATAATTAGATAGAGTTCTAATTAAAGCAGTTGATGGTTTTAAGTTACCATCAGCAGAGAACATCATAAACTGCTGACCTTGACTGAATAGAAGTAAACCTCCAGCTGTTGGTACTATAGCATGTAGATTAGCAGGTCTTGTACTTGAACAACTAATATCTATAGGATCTGCATCAGTAGAAGTCCTAGCTGAAGTCATATAAAAATCATAGAACTTAGCTGACTTACTCATAGCTACATTATCTTCTGTTAAGAAGCCTAATCTATTATTATAGAAGAATGCTTGTTGTATAGTTTTCTCTGCAAAAGATGGATCTTCGTTAGTAGTATCATCACCTACCTTTCTAGGCGTACCAAATACACCAGATATACCACCATCACTTGCTGCATCTTCAATAACAGTAAATGAGAATACATTCTTAGCTGTATTATATAATTTATGAGGCATAGAAGCTGATGTCACACCTTTAGTTTCACCAGGTTTCAGAGTCTCTTCCCAATTACCATCACCAGAGGCAGCATCAGCTGCTGTAAACTTAGCATAATAAGTATCCATAGATGATGTAGTATTTTGTATACCTACTATCCTACCATGCTTAGTCTTTGAAGATAATTCACTAGCTGTATCAACATAATCTTGATAAGAAGTAAGTGACTCTCCATCTCTACCTCCAGTTGCTTTAAGAGTAAACCCAGAGGTAGCTGTTAATTCTAATGTTGAACTTATAACTTCTGCTGTTACACCAGTGACACCATTGAGACCACCAGCTGGTCCAGTATAAGTACCACCTGTATTACTACCATCTTTTAATGCAGTAAGTATATCAGTAACACTTAAGAACGATGTAACATCTGCATCTCCTGATGGTGTATCACCAGCTTTAGTAGCTAAAGTAAATGTAGTACCATTAAGTGTGACTACATATTTTTGACTATATTCTACAAAGTGACATACAATAGTACCACGTGCATTAGCTGTAAAAGAATCAGCTGCTGCTAATGCTACAGTTTTCTGTTTATTAACAACAATAGATGTATCTCTAATTGTTAATACATCATAGTCAACTGCATTAGTTGCATTTAAATATTCTCTAACGCCACTACCATAATTAACAGTACACTTAACCAGATCTTCTGTATTCCATATATGGATCTCTCCGTATGGACTACCAGATGCACCTACTATACAACCTATATAGTTTTCATCTGCATCACGATTATAGTAGAACCACTTTGCGTTATCTAAATCTGTATTATCAAAGGCTGAACTGCCATCAGTCAGCACTTTCATAAATTTTAAACCAGGTCTTTTTTGTAAACCGAATGTCGGATCAGGGTAAGCATTTACCGCATGTCTAACTTGTCCAGGTAATTTCTTATCATCAGGTTGATTAGATACACCACCTAAGAAATTAGGAATTGTTTGTGTTACTGCTGCCATTATCTATATAGTGCTTGATAAGGTTTGTAAGAATCATATACCTTTTCACCACGTTTATGGCCAAAGAAAGTATAGTCACCTTGATTGCATTCATACTCCATAGCTTTAGCTCTATTATCTATCTCTTTTGCTTGAAGCATTCTATACTGTTGTGGGTCACCTACAATTCTACTGGATACAACTGTAGCAGCTTTGGCTACAATATAATCTTGAATAGGTCTAGGCAGATCAATCCAATCAAAGAACCATACTATATCACAACGTACTGTATCCCATCCAGTTAAGGCAGTCCAATCAAAAGTATGATTTATCTTTTCATATAACTTACCACTTCGTCTTACTGATTCATACTGATTATCTTTCTCATCATGTAAATCTATTTGTAACATATTATTAGGTATTACAATTTCACCATTAGCATCTGGTGTCATTGGGTAATACTCTTCAGTATTGAATGTCCATCCTTCACTCTGTACTTCACGAGATACATTAAGTAACGTATCATATACAATCGCAACGTCCGGGTTGGTTTGGTCTAGCGTGTTTACAGGAGCCTGACCCACTGACGCTAGTATTTCATTTACAGCGGGTAATTCTTGAGTAGCGTTAGTGGTAGGGAAAGCCATAATTAATTTATGTTAATAAAAAAAAGGGAGCCGAAGCTCCCCAAATTATGCAGCGCGGTTTGCGTCGCCTGATGCCTCATTGATAGCAGGGCTATCAGCTTCTTGTCCTGCATAAGCAGTACGGAAGCAGAGGGTTTCTGAATATACTTCAGATGCAGCGGTTGTACCGCTCTTTGTTTTAGACACTGAATGTCTGATAGCAGAACCTTTTAGGTTAGCTGTACCGTTAGTCGCATACTTATTACTAGCTGCGAGAGTACCAGTTACAGTAGCCAAAGGCAACATGATCTTATCAGAGTCAGCGTTGATACCAGCTGCAAGGGGTCCAGCTACACCATTACCTTCATTAGGTGTGGCGTCTGTATTACCCTGAGCTAGTACGCTAAGATTCGTCATTTAGTTACCTCAGTTTTCGTATTCTAAACTTGTAATATATCCTACAACTGCAGTGTTAGTGCCTGAGTCACCGGTAGCGATGGTAACTTTATCACCGATGCGATAGCCATCGCCATCAGCAGCGGCTGCAGCATCTACTGCAATAGCTGTGCATACATTACTTGCAATGGTAAGGTCAACCTTAAGGTTAGAACCTCCACCATCTGTTGAAGTTGCTTTGTTATCTACAGTACCATCAGTACCACCACCGGTTCCATTGTCACCAGTAGCAGTACCAACAGCAATTGTAGCCACAGAAGCATCTGCCCTTCCCCATTCTACAGGGGGCTGGTTATAGTAAGTCTTAGATGTAAGACCTGCAATACCAGTAATTGGATGTGCTCTTGGCATGTTACCTCCCCTTAAGCGGTTTGGATTTCAATAGCAGCAGCAGGGTTTAGAGTACCAGCACCCATTGCCAAGCGACCAACGATCAAGTCACCCTGATACATTGTTTTAATGTCGGCTCCGGTTGTCTGTACCTGAGGACCAATTGCTTCAACAACACCTGCAGCATCCTTCTGATAGATAAGACCAGCATGATTAGCGAAAGCACCTGAATAGGTATTGTTCTCACCATCCACAGCAGCGATAGTACCAGCTTGGAAGGGTAGGTTGTTGGAAAGTTTTAGATCGATGCCGGCAATCTGATAGAGCCCTTGACCTGAGTTAAGGTTACCCTGGTTGTTACCGAAGTCACGATTTAGGATGTTGGAATCAACCTGTGAGACCAATGCATAGTACTGACGTGGAGCCAGAACTGCAGTACGTCCCTGCTTAGGAAGGTTCTTTTCATCTAGGATAGCAGCAGCTTCGAAGAATGCATCAACTAGCTTCTGTGCATCATACTGATTACCTGCCCCGATTTGAATAACGGAACCACCTGGTTCTGGACCTGGTGATGCAGTAATAGGATGAGCTGAGCGAGCTGCGAGAGCAATTGTTCTGAAGATCTTCTTATCATATGCCTCAGCTAGAGCGTGTCCAATCTTCTTGGAGATCTCTGAACGTAGGGAGTAATGAGCAAGTGTCTCATCTAGGTCATACACGAATGCAGAACTGATGAGTAGATCGTCACAGACAATTGTCTTCTCTGCTACTGGGGGATCACCCGAACCCAGGATTGGTTCTCCGGGAACATGGTAATCGGCGGTCATACGACCTGTGAATATGAACTGTAAACTCTTACCGTTCTTTAGTTGACGGTTCTGAACAGTTCCTTTTGCAACCGTTGCTGACTCATAAGCTTTGAATAGCTCACCTGAGAACAGCTTTAGATAGGTTGCGTACTTGGTATCATAAGCAGTACCTAGCGCCAACGGTGTTGACGAGGTATTGTTAATAGTACCAATACTAGAAACAACTGTATTAGCCATTATTTAGAGAGTAATGTATAAGTTAACGTGCTCTCAATCGATTGAAATTAAAAATATGTGTGGTCTATCCCACCGTCTAGACGGCAAAGGGTATCCGCGTACGGGCCAATGCCAATAGAGTACTGATCCGACTCTGAGGTGTCAGTACTCTTCCTGTTCACAGACAGGACAGGATCTGCAATGCTGATGTTCAGTCATATGCAGACCTTCTATAAAGATGAAGCACCCTAGAAGTAGGAATACTACCATCCAGGGTGATTCAAGATACTTCATCAGAAGGTATACTTAACGCCGACCTTGGTACCCCAAGAGTTATCTACATCTGTATCCTCATCTGCTGTTAGCACTGAGATCTCACCATAAACTCCAAGAGCATCAGTGGCTTGGAAATTACCACCGACTTTACCAGATAGTCGCCAGTCAGAATCTTCACCTTGTTCGGCTACTACTGCGGGGCCTCCTTGAATGTAGAAGGAAGAACCATTCTCAGCAGCTTTCTCATAACCAATATGAACATCGGTTACAGAACCTGTATACTCCGAACCCACACGAGCTCCGTTGGATTCGACGTTGGCATAGACTCCGGCTGATGCAGGTGTCGCCAGTGCTGTGGTGGATGCCAGAGCGGCAAGTGCAATAAGTTTCATTGTTGTTAAAATTTACTTTGTTTTGGTATAAGGTATACCGCGATACTTTAGTTGGACTTTCATAGTCTTCTCCTTAGTACCTGACCCCCGTTCCATGATCAGGTTTCATGCGATCCCCGAAAGGATTGAACGGACGCGGTTTACAGTTGGCTTCTACTGCTCCGACAAGCGAGCCGCCAGTGAATTTGTTGCCTCTAGGATGGTATCAGACATTATCCTATACCCAGTTCCTACATATATCTGTCCTATAATAACAGAGATTGTCATTATACCCCAGAAGGTATAATACTTATTTGTTTTTCGTACCCTTCCCTTTGCCATTTTTCTTAGTGGGTGGTCGGCCTTTCTTAGTGCCGTATGTTCCTGGTCCGTAAGGCATAATAATTACCAGGAGCTAGTGGATAGTGTACCTGCTGCACAGGTATCTTGGTGTGGTGATAGCTCAGTATTTGTCTGTCCATCGCTTACACCATTAACGGTTATCCTTCCGGCACCGTTACCACCTGGTACTGTTAGTACATCATTGTCTGTGTAGTTCTTACCTTTGTTTACAATGGTTGCTCCGTTAACTGCGCCACCACTTACTGTAATAGTAGCAGTAGCTCCTGTACCAGTACCACCTGTAGGGGTAACCGTACCTGCTGAATAACCTGAACCTCCAGTGAAACCATCAAAGGCTGCTATCTCTCCTGTAACATATGGATGATTATAGATGGGTGCATTAGCATCGTTAGTTACATAAAGTGTTTTGAGTCCCGAGATATTCTTGGGATCATACATAGTTGCGTCTGCCATAATTAAAATTGTAGATTAGAACGTTCTAGTTTATCATATATTTCTTGACGGTAAGCAGGATCTTTTTCATAACGTGGATCACTCATAGCTTTTACTACTTGTGCTTGACTTTTAAATGAATCGCCTTTATTAGTAGGTGCTTTGCCTTGTAACATTTCTCCGTCAACTCCACGAGCATCTTGGAACCTATACTGCAAAGAATGCTGAAAGGGGGTCACCCTTTTCCATAACAGCATCAAACATTTCAACTTCTTGTGACTTTAAATTTTCCTTAGCCCATACCATCATATCATCATACTGACTTTCACCACCAACTATACCTTTAAGATCTTTAACGTTATCTTCAGTTAAACCTGGTGGTTCCTCTGCTTGATTTTCAGATCTATACTTAAGATACATCTGAGCTACATCCTTAGGATCCATCCCAGATAATTTATCTATAGTATCTTTGGTGTATTCAGTTTGTGATTCTTCCCATAGAGTATCTAATAATGCAGTGTCTATCTCATCACGTAGTTCATCATCAGTCTTCTCTTCTTTAGCTTCAGGTTTCTCTTCAGGTTCAGCTTGCTCTTCTTTAGGTTCTCCAAGTTTCTTTTGAAGTTCAATGTAACCCTTCTCTAAATCTTCAGCATCTTTAAACTTACCTGCCAACAATTGTTCTTGTTGTTCAGCTAGCTTCTCGCCAACCTCTAGAGAGTCTTGCTCTTCTGTAGTCAGCTCGCCTTCTTTAGCTTCAGAAGGATCATACGTTAGTGTTGCCATTTACTGTAATTACTTTTAGGTTTCCTAATCCAACACTAGTTACCTTTTGTCCTGGTGCACTAATGACTGGCTTACCAACCTTCATCTTTGGAGCATACTTATTAGGTTTCTCTTCTTTTGAAAAGAGTTCCTGATCTTCTTTACTCAAAGGTGGTTGGACTTTCTTTGCGCGCTTAGCCCTGCGGGGCCGGCTGGGCTTCATTGCCCCCTCCTTGTTGTCCACTGAGTTCCTCCGCTAGTCGTGGGTTTTTACTTGGATCATTCATTGGATCACCTGATGCTATCTTAGCTTGCTCAAGCTGCATCTGTTGTTGCTGCATAGCTTGCTGTTCACCTTGTATCTCTTCCATAGATCTTACAAGATTAAGTATATCTATACCTTGTGAAGCAGCTAAACGTTTGATAACTTCTTCAGGATTTATATATTGTTGAGTAGCTTCTGGACCCATCGTTTGTGAGATGGTTGTTAAGAACTGTCCCAGTGCTTCTCTATCCTGTCCTCTACCTAAAGCATTTACACCAGCTACAATAGTAGGTTTCACCATTTTGTTAGGTAGCTTAGGTATCTCTCCAGTCTTTTGAAATACAGACAGTTTCCTATTTAAATATGGTACTAAGAACTCAACAGTAAGTAGACTGAACAGTCCACCAAGCTGTTGCTCTAGTTCCATCTGTGTCATACGTACTTCCTCTGCAGTTGTACGTTCTGACTGTCTAACATTTAGAATAAGAAATGCTTCTGACAATCTCTTTTCTAATTGTCCTATCATTTGATATGCTGTAGCAAAGTCAGCACTCTTACCAACTTGTACTACCCCTATATCATCGGGTCGTCCTTGGACTATAGCTCCATTACCTGCAGCCGCTAGGGTCTGTGGTTTGGTTGTACTAGAAGGACTCACGACAAAGACAACCTTAGCTGCAGCTGCTGAGCCTTCTACAATTGCTTGAGATAATGCCTCAAGACTTTTTAAATCACCAACAAATTCTTCGACACGTCCTCTTCCGTAGCTCTCTCCATCAACTGTATTGAATCTAAGATGTAGCCAAGGGGTTGTATCTAGTGGTGCTTTACCTCTAGACTGTGGAATAATTTTATCATAAACTTCTTGATGCCAGAGAATTCTATTGTTATCACGTTTGATATGTGTATAAACATCACAGTCTTCTCTGTCCTCATCCTCATCTAGGGTCTGC
>VTLG01000884.1_pt1 | contig 26662 bp, 25 predicted proteins | sample 4694571 | NCBI WGS metagenome assembly VTLG01 (sample SAMN12604809, study PRJNA352737) | marine metagenome | biome: ENVO:00000447; feature: ENVO:00000209|ENVO:00000569|ENVO:01000036; material: ENVO:00002151; isolation source: viral sequences binned using virsorter ...
CGTACCGTTTTAGGGTCGTATCGACGAGTGTATTGAAGCTAGATGAGCCATTACTGGTCGTTTCGCTAGTCCAGTAATCATTAATGAACTTGGAAAAACCCACAAGGAGGTCACACCCTGAAATCGTAGTGACTCCACTGGTGCTAGTCGGGAATCCTATACCTACTGGACCACTCACCATGTCAGGCTCCTAACTTCCCAATACAGGAATGTCATCATCGGTGGCTGTTCCTGCCTCCAGCTTGTCTCCATACGTCACAGCATCTGCGTAAAACTTGTCCCATGTAGCTTTCTTTGTTGCGTCAGCTACGCCATATGCGCTTCCATCATGCGATAACACACCGTCTGGGTACCATGTAGTAGGTATGTCAGCGCCAGTCACTTCGTCGTAATCAGCAGAAGTGAAGTTGGGTAGGTATTGCACAGGGAGAGCTTCGTTAGGATTTTCTACCTTTGTCTGGTCTGTACCGATAGTGATCGTGGCGGAGTCGGGGTACATAAAGTGAATACTGTTATCTGACTTTTTTCTAATAAGTTTCATGTCGCTCCTTACACCGTATCGCCAAATACTTGCCGCATAATCAGTAGCTCTGTAGTGCTTTTCGCTATAGCAAATGGGCTTCCCATTGTGCCTGAACGTCCTGCCGTAGTGCTTACGTCGCCATTACCTGCTGCGTAATACAGTTCTCCTGCGGTCAGCCCAGAGGTGGTGTACGTTTTTCCTGCCATGCTAATAGTCACAGATTGACCGTCGGCCACTGTACTTTGCGCTATGCCGAGAATATTTGTTCCAGTTTCAGAGCTTTTGTTCGGAATGTAATAACAACAAGTCGTGCTAGCACCACTGTAATCAATCCAATATGTACACCCAAATCCTTTTGTTGAATCATAAGTAACCATAGCCCCGTATGTTGTTGTAGAAGCAAACAGGTGAGGCTGCTCTTTCCAAAACACATCGTCTGTAGCAGCGCGATACTCAACAGTACCCATATACATATATGGGCCTGAGCCATAGTTGCTGTACGTCACTATCGCACCGTATATGTCTGTACCAGACACAGCCCGTGCTGGTCCAAGATATTGGCCGTTGGTTCCCATTGATACATCGCCACTAAAGTTTTTAATTGTACTCGCTGTTAAGGTCGTACCTGATGCAGTGACGTATCCTGACAAGTAATAGTTACCTGATGCTGCGTTACATATTACATATGTCTTTTTAGCTTGCGGGTCATAAGCTACTGCTGGCTTCTTGTCAGGCTGTTCAGTACCTCCAAAATACACTGCCGATCCTGCTACAACTGCGCTCGATGCGCCGCTACCAGTGAGCGAAAAAGCTCGTGCCTTTGTACCACCGCTTGTATTATCTTTGTAAATCAGTACAGCCACTTCCTCATCTGAGTCCCAAACTATGTTGAATCTATCGTTAACATTAACCCCTGCATCGGCTTGAACAGACGAACCCCACGTTATTGGTACTCCACCACTCGCGTCACCAACTATGATGTACATATCATTACTGATGGTGAATACGAGTACCACTTGGCTTGTTGTTGGATTCCAACACATTGCAGTACAAGTACCTATCGCGCCAGAGTAGACAACTGTGCTGTAGCTCAATGGGTAGTAGGTAGTAGCTGCGTTATAATAAAGGCCGCGAAACTCAAGCTGACTGCTTAGATTCCGATATGCCACTATTGGTTGATCGTTTGCAGTGTCGTAAGAACACGAAACACCTGCATAAAGCACACCCCAAGACTGGTTGCCATCAATATCAGCTAATGTGCTTGAGGTTGGAGCTACTGCGGGGCTGGCTGCCGCTGTTCCAGTAAGTGCTACTACGTTCTGGTGTAACTGGTAATAACCTCCTGATTGGAGTCGATTCATTGCGTAGAAGCCTCGGGTATTGTCAGGATCATAGCTCATGTCGAAGCCATTATCGCCAGCGTCTGCATCTGCACTTACACCCGTATTTGCACCACCGTTTGATTGCGTAGCAGTAGTGGTTGCTATTTGGGCTGCTTTTCCTGCCTTCCATGCAACTACTTTCCCTGCTGCCACAGCTCCGTCGGCTGTTAGTGTGACTTCTTGACCGCCGCTAGCAGCCACCCATGTAGGTGGATTTGCAGTTGCGTCAGTGCCATTACTCGTGAGCACGGTGCCAGCAGCACCGATAGTGGCTCCCGACTCTACACCAGTGTTATTGGTAAAGAGAGCCATGTTATTTCCCACAGAAGCAGCGGCACTAAACGTAGGAGCACTTGTAGCTCCTGCGGAAGTTAGTACAGTACCAGACGCTCCTAGGGGAAGCTCAGTGACATCTCCACTGGAATCGGTGTAGTACACCACGTTATTTCCACCGTCGAGCATCGTTGGGTTGATCTGTGAAATTGTGGCGCTCTTAGTGGTATTGGAATCGTCTGTGTCTGAGATGAGGATCTTATCGTCACCAGCTAAGGCTGCCGCTGCGGATGATGCTGCGTTGACGCTCACGTCTACGGCATCTGCTGAAGCGACGATAGCGTTACCGTCACCTACATCGAGTGTGACATCACCTGATACGCCACCTCCTGTTAACCCATCACCAGCAGTGACGCCTGTAATGTCCCCTGTAGTGGAGCTAACTGTCTGTGTACCTGTATTATTTTCCCACTGAAGGGTATTTGTCGTGGTGTTGTACCACATATCGCCCACTTGAAGGGACGTTGGATCGCCAGCAGAGCCGCGAGCCATGTTAAATCTGTCTGTTGCCTCGACCGATGTAGCCTTAATTGGTGCTACACCATCGTCTAATACGCCGTAATCGGAACCAAGTTGTACGTTCCGAGTGGTAAATGTGAACCCTGTTTTAGTAGGAATGACCGTGACACGCTTCAATGTGACAGCATCTGTGCCATCAAAGTACGCCTGTACCCACCCTGACGCATCGCTTACTAGGGGGTTTGAGACTGTAGTAGCGCCTGTCAGCCCTGCATACATAGTCTGTGTAATGTCTGTGGTTGTGTCTAGTTGAGCTACCTGAATGTTTGCGCCAGCAATCGGTACACCCGAACTGTCGAGAACTTGGTAGCGAAGTGCCTGACGTTCTGCCATGATGTCTCCTTAAATGCAAAGAAGGGTGGGGAACTGCGATGGGTATCTAGGGACCCCACCCATTCTTTGTAATTGTACCTTACTAGCCCCAGTTAACTGGGAGCAAGAACGCAACCATCGTGGTGTTGTTTCCAGCAGAGGTTCCCTTAATAGTGGAATCGTTCTGCTCGAAACGACCAGACTCAACAACAACGTATTTCACGTCACTTGCAGCCATAGTGATCGACAGGTTGCCCTGTCCCTGTAGCTGCGCTGGTGGTCTATCACCAGCCGTAATCGTTACGTCATCCGCTGAGCCTCCGCCGTCGGAGAATCCTAGGACCACTGGCGAACCAACACCAGTCATGTCCAAAGAGAATCCGTCAGAGCCGTTGGAAATTGCAGTCCAACTTGCAATAGGCAAGTCAGCACTTGCTGTGTTCAGGGTTAGTTCTGTGAGTGTTACTGATGTAACTGCCATTTATCTAATCCCCTTTCCTACGCTGAGATACAGTCGGCGTTAGCCAACACGTATGGTCGCGTAATTTTATAACCGTATAGGTGTAAGCCCTTTACAGCGTCCGAGAACGCTGATTCTTGGCGGTACGCCTCAACAGAATTGATCTGTTCAGCGTATGTAACACCCATTTCGTGACCAGCAATAACGTAATTTCGTCCTGTACTAGCAGAAGGAAGGTTGTTAGAAACAACAATTCTCATACCAGCAGCAGCACCGATGATTCCGTTTTCGAGGTCCTCACGGTTTGCCTGAGTACCATAGCTTACAAAGTTGGCGTTCTTTTGTAGCCATCCGTGGTACCAAGGTGGAATAATGCACCAACGGCCTTGCCTTGGAACATTGTTTTCATCGAGCTTTACAGCCAAATCCACAATATTCTCATAAGCATCCACGTTACTTGTACCAATGGTTAATGCACCCAAAGCGTTACCTGTAGCTCCTTGTGATTGCATAGCTGACAACACCGAAGTGTCAGCAGCATCACCTAGACCCCAAGCAGCATCGCGCATGGCAACGTCCATCAACGCACCATCATCACGCACCTGCCTAGCATCTACGTCATCCACTTGGAAAGCAAAGTATTTCGCTTGGTCTATCGTAAGCACCTGTTGAGAATCATCGAGAGTCTCAGGTGAGATAGACGTGCTGTTCTTCACGTAATTGTCGATAGTTACACGGCCAATTGACGTGATACGAACAGTATCTCCAGATTGGGAGATATCGCCCTCATAGTTGCGATTACACAAGTTAACTGCAACATGGGCGTCATTCAAATTTTCGAGCAAAGTTGCGGCCCAAAGGCTGGGCACAAATCTGTCTACAGACATGACGTCTCCTAGCTAATTATTAGCCACCACGGAGAGCTTGGGTTCGGACTTCTTTCGGAATCTTCATTAGTTCTTGTGGTGACATGTTTTTCATTTTATCAATGGTCAGCACTTGTGAACTAGACGAAGCTCGCGCAGGTGTAGCACCAGCAGCTTGCTTCCTTTGGGCAATTTGGTCAGGGGTGTCTCCACTTAACATCTTGTCTATGTACTCCTTAGCAGACTGTACAGCTCCTTCTAAAGACTGGTTCGGAGCATCCCAAATAGGGAGCTTCGACACCTCTTCAGCAGAGATACCTTTTGCTTCAGCATAACCATAGACACGACTGGAGGCTTCGGCAGCCCTTCTCGCGCCCTCATCTAATTGAGCATCAGTGACTTGACCAGCCACAGAGTTTGGTGAGGCTCCATTCAATTCCTGTCGCATCTCGTTTTTAGCCTGTGAGAGCATGTCATTATATTGAGTGGCTTGTCTTTGCTGGGCTAAAGTTTCTCGCCCTTCCTCTGACATGACGTCAGATAAGCCAACCTCCATAAGAGTGCGTATCCCATTCAGGTTTTCAACGGTAGCTTCAAGGTCTTGTTTGGTAGCAAACTGATCTATCTTGTTGTTGAGGCGATCTAGAGAACTGGTAGCGCGATTGGTGACATGCTTACTGTCAGCAAAACTCTTCTCCAGTTGATCTATTCGGTCTTGTAACGTACTTATCAGTGTTGATGTGTCCACAGGCTCCTCGACAACGTACTCAGTTTCACTCGGAGCCGTAAGCTGGGAATCCGAAGCTACCTCTGGGGCCGCTGGCCAGTTGCCCTGTAGAGCATCTACTTCTTGCGTCATTGTTCCTCCTTAGAACATCTGTGCTAACAGTGTAATTTTGTTTTAACCAACCCGTCAATACACTACACCGCTATTAATCAGCAATTAGTACGATAGGTTTGAATAGGTTTTAGTAATGGTTAGGGGGTTGACAGAAGAAATCAGCATGTGTTATCATGTGTGTATGCACAGGGCTGAATCTGGCGAGACGATAAACACGCAGTCAACTATGGACGACTTGAAATCATCGGCTAATGAAGGGAAGCCGATAGGTAAAGACTTCGGACTGAAGGCTTACGAGAAATGGGCGATGGTACGACGTGACCCCGATTCTTTGAGAGTGATGGTTGCCGAAGATGAGGCATCAGATTCAGGGTACAGTCTTGTATTAACAATGGGAACTACTCCTATTGCTAAAATCCTAAGCGAGTTTGACTTGGACTTAATGGCACCTGACTGGAAACGGTCAGATCAAATACAGGAAGTCTATGACGAGGCATACGCGGTAGATGATCGACAAGAGTGCCCCGATTTTGATGACCACAACGTTGAGGTTACAAAGATTGTGGATGCTGGCCTTCGGGGGATGGGCCTCTAGGGTTAACGTCAGGTAATGATAGTAGGGGGGCTGGATGCCCCCCTTTTTTATTGGCGCACTCTGTAGGTGGAACTCAATGCCGTCACTGGCTTACGCTCTTCGGGCTCAAGCATCATGTCACTTGGTAAATTACGCGGAGCAGTGGGTCCTGTATTTATGGGCAACAAGCCTCGTTGCATCTCAATCATCTTAATGTAACGATCCGCCGTTTCAGGATGGAAACAAATCTCCCTAATGAAGTCCTCAAAAGAAGCATCTTCTGGTATCGCATCCATGTTAAGCGTCCTACCCAGACCAGCAACACTATGCAGCGGGATATCGGATAGGTTTGTACCAATAAATTCATCAAGAGAAAACTGCCTACCATTTAGCTCAGGTAAAAGCGACTCATTCCACTCACTCACACCCCTCTGAGTTCTGTAGGCTTCCTTTAGTAACGGCTTAGCGCCTAGGTATGTCACAGCAGCAACATCTAACTTCCAGTCATCTTCTTTGCGCCGCTGCCTTTCAAAGGTTATCAACTTGTCCACATCAGATATTAACGCCTTGTAAAGATCTGCGAGTTGGGCGTTCTGAGTCTGGCGTGTAATTGCTTGGAACTCTACGAGCCTATCGGGAAGCTCGCCTCCGTTCGCTGCACGTAATGTGGCAATTACGTCGTCAGCTTTTTTCAAAGCGTCAGCCCTATCTACGCTAGCACCCATAGGAGTGGACATAATGAGGTCGGCAAAGTTTTCGCGGCTGCCTAAACCGTTTACAAACCTGTCGTATTCCTCATCAGGGATGTTGTAATAATCTGTATCGCGTACATACTGCTGGGCCAAGAGAACAGCTTGGATGTCGGGAGGGTGCTGACTAATGTCCTTCTCAAACAACCTCTTCACCTTACTCATAATTTCTGCGCCATAGGTAGCTTCGATATCGTCGTTAATCTGGCGCCACAGACTCCAGTTAATCGTCCCTGCCTCGTCAGCCTTGTCGTATGATTCACTTACCTCTTTAGCCGCCTTCATAACTTCGGTGTCAGCAACATATTCTTTCAAATTAGACACTTCCATGATTGTCTCAGCACCATTAGCGTACTGCTGCTGTATCCGAGACAACCTGCTAGGAATAGCGCTGTAAGGAATACGACCCGAATGAATGTCGTTAGCAAGCAACTGCTCATCTTGGTACATGGCAATCCTCTTGTTGTCGAGGTGTACCGCAACAACATCTCGATCAAGCTCTGACTCAGCTTCCTTAGCGAGTTGCAAATCTGTCCGAGCTTTAACCAGAGGCGCAATTTCAGGATTGTTCCTGATCTGGTTTTTTATACCTCTGGGAATCTCACCAACATGCTGGTAATTTTCCTCTGGGTACAGATTACGTGCAGCGGCTAACAGCATCTCATTAGCTGTCAATAACGCATCCTTGGCACCAAGGGAGTTAATTGCGAGACCTGCTGGTAAACCTTCCTCCAGCCACACCTCTGGGTTAAGGGAGTGGAGCGGTGATTTGCCCTGTGCTCTGTTGTTTTCCATTTCTGATTGGACATTCAAAGGAGACTGAGCTTCGAGAAACAAATAATTGAGATTGGAAAATAGCTTCGGCCAGTCAGCCTCATCAGGGTTGTCCACATTCTCCCAAAATTGACTCCATGTGGGGATAGGCCTACCACTCCACGTCTTTTCTGAGAAAAACATCTTCGTCCAGTTAGTAATAGGGGAAGCCTTAGACAAAACCGACCGCATTGTGTTTTCTGCCGGATCGCCAATAAAGGGAGCCATGTCTGCAACTGCCGCCAGCATACTGTGAAGCGACCCGAGCGTCTGAATGGTCCTAGTTGACCCTACGTGGAGACCATAGGCGTCTCTGTTAAACATCAAGCTGTCTGGCTTCGTCGGATGCTGAATCCATAGGTCTGTGTCAGTGTCATATCCCTGTAGCTCATTTGCTATCATCGTAAACGTCATAAATGAAATCAGTGTCCTTGCTACTGCCACAGCAGCCATCCGCCCTTCAGGGCTATCCGTTCCCAGTTCACCTATCGCTTTGTCCATCGTCTGCAACTGTGAACGGAAAAATCGACCAGCAAATAAACCAAGACGCGATATATCTGATGGCGCTTCCTTAGCCCAGCCTGTCATATTATTGATGAGTTCAGCAGCGTTCTCGCGCTCTTTTTGAGTTTGCGCCTTGGCAAGGCTTCCCGTGCCGCCACGTATGATACTCATAGCACTCACATTTGATTCCTCAAGAGCAAATAGCTCTAGTCGCAAAACATCACCTAGGACGGAGAAGTGCATATTTGCAGCATTGATAGGGTATGAAGCTAGCTTGCGGGCGGGGTACGTAAGAGCGTCAAATATACTGCCTGTTTTTTGCCACGCAGTATCACCGCGAATAGTCCACTCATCCGCCACTTTCTCCAATGGATTACGCCACGGAACCTTACCACCTATCTCCATACCATACTGTTTTGGCTTTACTAAAAACTCACTCAGATCGCTACCGCCTCCACCAGACAGATGGCCTCCGGCTCGTATAAATCGCTTGAGCAGCTCTGGGCGAGCAGTTAAATACCTATAATAGACACGGGGATTAGCCACAGAAAACATGGCGTACTTCTGAGCCTTGGCCCATACTGGGAGGCTAAATCCAGCAGGGTATAGCCCCTGAATAGCAGTACCGCTAATATCAGAGGTTGCCATAAGCGCTCGCATATTAGAATTGTAATTATCAGCAAGGTCCATGATCGCTTCTATCGGTCCCGTCGCCATTCCGTAGGTCCGTTGAGCGTAACCGTGCGCCATAAAAAATTCGTCCACGGCGTTTCCGTAATCCTTGTCAAGATGTATGTTTTGCCTACCCAGACCGTTAGCTTTCCTAGCCTCCCCAGAAACCATATCTGTAACCGTCTCAGTAATAATGTCGCCCTGTTCAATAACTTGGCCGTGATCGGTATCTCTGATTGTTGGAGGGTGGCGCATGGGAGCTCCTGTCGTAGGGTCAAGGACAGGTACTTCACGGAAAACAACATCCCTCCCTGTTAATCTACCGGCAGCCTCAACAGAGTTTTGGTAATCAGCCTTGGCTCTTTGCAACTGAAGCTCTGCTTCATCTAGCTCTTGGGCCAATCTAGCATAACGAGATTCGATTTCAGCGAGATCAGGATTAGGCATACTCATCTCTGCCTGTTTCTGCCTAGCAAGAAGGTCCCTTGTGTACCCCAGTCGCGCATTGGTGCGGTGCAAATCTAAATCTACACGACGCATATCAATGCTGTCTCTGGCGGTTGGCCCTCCCTTGTTCGGGTCCCACTCCGTAGTTCCGTCTATTGCTGCCCGTAACTTAGGCCTCGTTTTCAGAAAGGTATCCATTTGGGCGCGAGAAAGAATAAACAATTCATTTACCTTATCTATTTGCTTTATAAGCTCGTCAATGTCGGATGGCTTGGAATCGGCCCCTCTATTTATAATGGCCTCCAACTTCTTCACTTCGGCAGTAAGTTGCCTAGAACGTGCTACCTCATTGCGGAGAACTGGCTGCTGGGCAGTCCCACGCTGTCCCTTGACTGCTGGATCGCCTATTTGTCTAAACGCTGGCATAAATGGTTTAATCTCATCTAATAGCCTTCTAGCAAAATCCACTTCTTTAATTTTTGCGGCGTCAGATGCTTGTTCAAACCCGCCAACAGCGCGATTATAGGCACCCGCACGTCTCTCCCGAGCAGCGACCTGACGTTCTGCCATTGTTAGCTTCTTGGATTGAGTGAGCAAACGGGCCGTTATATTCTTTACTGTTTGTTGGGCAGAGGCCAAATTCCGTCGTGACACGGCCCATCTAGGGTTGCGCAACAAACGCTCCTGCAATGAGGAACTCCTGCCCTCAACAGGCTTCAATAGACTCTCTTCACTCCATTTACGCAACACGCTATCTATACCAGCTTTTACCCTTGATCCAATCACCGTATTAAGATCAGTCACATACTTTTTCCCGCCATTTGCCATAGACGGAGCGTTTTCCCACATGTAACGATCATATACGCCTAGGCCTGACGTTCCTTCTGGCGGAATGCCCCTTACTCTGCTGGACTTGAAGTCATTTGGTAAAACCTTGTCATCTAAAGTTACTAACCTCGGCATATACCCGTCAGCAATCTCCATTCCCCGTTCCCAAGTGTCAGCTACAAAAGGCATCTCGCCATTGCGCCACATAGCATCCATGAGCTTGATAACTGATTCAGGTGCAGGTGACTTATTACCTTGAATGTACTCTGGGGAAATGCCCCACCAATCTTCCAGAGCATTTACAGTCTTGATGTCTTGGGTGGCAGCCTCAAGAATTTCGGTTACAATTCTCCCAACTTCCCCCTCGAACCTAAACTGACCAGTGCCTTCAACGTAATCCACAAACCCATGGGGTTGCCCTACGCGAGTCTCTGGCTTCCATCGGCCATCAACGTCCATAAGTTCATCGAGTGACTTCATAGTGGGCTTGTACACGCCATTCTTGTCGGCTTTTTGCCACGGGATAACTTTTTTCTCTAATAAGCCTTGTCTCAAGGCCTGCTGGCCCGCGAACCATGAATCCACCACTTTTGCCTTTTGGTTATACTCGTTTTCAAACATCCTGACTTCTGCTCGGCCACTCCACAACATAGGCAAGTCCTCCCACTCTCGTGGGATACCATCGGGACCTATGTATTTATGATGCTTAAGCTCCTGTGCAAGCCTCAAACCTGCCTCGTCAGACCAACCTTCCTTAGAAAGAAATTCCCCCATAGCCGCTTTTCGCCTGAGAGCATCGTCGGTAGCGCCTGTTGGAAATACATCCCATAATTCAGCAACCTCTTCGGCAAAAGGGGTCATCTCCTGTTTGTACTCTTCTGGGGTTAAGTATTGAGGGGGCAACGGCTCTGCCGGAACCGCCACTTGTCGATATGGAGGACGTAATGGCGGAGCAATACTCCCTATCTTTAACTTTGCTTGATTCTGCAAAGCCCGAGCTTGCTCAACTGTCTCGACGACAGGAACACTCTCTTTTATTGATGCGTAATCATAGATGGGGACATCGCCAGCCGTATCAGATGGAATAGCCACCGTTTGCTCTAGCACATCATTTGTATCTCGCACCATGTAAACAGTGTCGGGTTCTGGACTTATATAGGGGGATGACCTCGTGTCAACAATTCGAGCAACTGGCTTCCACCCATGTGGGGCGTAGCGATCTATTATCCCCTCTACGTCCTTTTCTACAGCAGTAAGGGCCTGAGAAGATGCCTGACGGAGCACCTCATCAGCACCAACAGCGTCGGGTGCGCTATACCATGAACGCAACTCATTGTCGGGAGTTACATAAGCACCCGCATCCTGATCCTTAGAAACAAATAGCAGGTCTAAATCGTCAATCGACTCAGGAACCTCCACATAGCGTCCATGAATACCGTTAGCTTGGGAGCGTTTAACTCGCTCTATAAACTCGCCCTTGTTCCGAGGTGTACTTACCAGCGTGTCATAACCACGGGTTGAGAAGTCCTCCGATCCTGCTGTGGGATCAGGCAGTGGGCGCTTGCCTTCAGGTATTACTTCAGCGTCAAGCTCTCGCCGTTGAGCCTCTACTTGCTCGTGCGCTCGTTCTATGCCGATCTTGGACTTAACTGCGACCACGTTGCTGTCCACTGACTCTTCCAGATCTGGATGTACTTTCGGAGAAGTACGCAAGTCCACATCCTTAATGTCTGTCCCAACATTCAAGCCAGCCTTGCGCATAGCGCCCTTTAGGGGAGCCTTCGTAGCACCACCAGTTACAATAGACGCCGCAAGGGCTACAGGAAGCGCCAACTGGTCGGGCAGATTCTCATTTTCCTGAATTGACTCAGCAACACCCATTCCAGTAGAGCCCATGATAGTTGCTTGAGTCAGCTCATTAATAGCACGGGAACTCAAAGACGCATCAGGGTTAGACAATAACGGATCTATGAAATTAGAAAACACCCTGAAGGGAACATTAGCAGTACCCGCACCAGCCTTAGTTATTGGTGCCGCTACGGGAGCCCAAGCAGGATTAACGTTGTTAACTATCTTATCTGCAATATTCGTAAAAACTCTTGGCCCTGCGCTTTTTGCTAGGGCTTTCAGGGGAATTCCTGCACCCACCGTTAGGTAATTAAACGGGTTGGCGACTTCCTCCCTAGCCATATCAGGGAGGGTCTCAATCACATTCCCAAGAACAGGAATATCAACATCATCCAAAGCACTTAACTTATCACCTATAAGAGGAATATCACTCCAGCCCACTGGGGAAATAATGTGCTCCTCAGAGGAACGGAGCGTCGGATCGCCTTCGTGGCGCTCCTCAGCGCCCTTTACCATGCGCTCATACGTACCCATGAAGCCGCTTCGCTCACCTGTAATAATGGGGTTAACTATAGGATCAAGGGTTTTAATTCCACCCCACTCACGCTGCTGCATCTCTACGAGATCTCGGTCAAGCTCCTGCTGGGCAATTAGCCCCTCAGCGATAGCACCTCGGCGCTCGTCTGTTAATCCGATTGCGGTTAATAGGCTGTCAAACCAACCGCCATCTTCCTCCTCCTCCTCGCGCTCTTCGTCCTCACGCTCCTCTTCACCTGTAGGAGGCTTGAACTGTCGAGGGTCAAATCCGCGTGTATTGGCTTTCTGCATAGCTGGAACGCCTTGTGCGTTACCTACTCGGCGCATATCGTATGTAGCCATTACCTAGCAAATCCTCTAAATCTAGCCAAATCCCTGTTTCTGTCCATGCTCGGAGCACCAAACTGTCGCTGCGATTGCAGAGCTACGTCTTCTAGCGGTGTGTTAAATTGCGTCAGCAAGCTCGTGTTAAACATCTGACGTTCCGTAGGAGTCAGTGTATTTAGCTGCTGAAGTGTAGGAAGCGGCAAGTCTCCAAATTGCAATGCTCTGGGCATTGTGCCAGCAAACATGGCGTCTACTGCCGGTGGGCGCGTGGCTATATCTGAAGCTATAAGTTCAGCTTGGCTAGTCATCCTCGGCACTGGCACCTCAGGTACATTAAGCATTTGGGATGGAGCAAAGCTCGGAACGAATTTAGAGCGGTCAAGCGGAGTTGCAAACTCGGATGTCTTAAGCCAGTCAGCAAATGCGGGCTTGTCTGGCATCGTCTCGGTCCTACTAAATGTTGTGTAGTCCGCTTCGGTAGCAGCAGGGATCGCATCCAAAGCATCTTGAGCAGCTTTGATACTTTGAGCTCTAATACCCGCTACAAGATTAGGGTCCACTAATCTATCTGAACCATCTGGATTGGTCCCTACTACAATCGAGGAGTAGTCAAAATTAGTTGCATTATCAAGATTAGCTTGAGCTTCCGCTATTCTCTCTTGGTGGCTTTTGTACCCTTCCGCATCAAACGAGCTTGACTCGTTAACCGTTGGCCGCATTTCATTAACAAAACGACCGTACTGAGCGCGAGCATCAGCACGTCGCTGTTCCTCTGCTTGACGGAACTCTTCATCTGCACGACGAGCGTCAGAGCGGGTACGTCTTTGGTTCTCCGCCTTGATGGCGTCAGACTCGTATTGCTGTATCTGCGTCATCTCTTTGGTGAGATTATTAAGAAGATCGGCTTGAGTTATTTCTGGTAAGGGTGTCTGACCTCCACGAGTAAAGAAGGTTCTAGCAAGAACATCCCCGCCTTGGCTTAGGATATTTCGTATCAACTCACCTTGCTGCGTTGCCGCATTTGCCATTTGTGGTGCTGTTTGTATTAATGTGCGATAGTTTCTACCCAACTCCTCAAGACTGTTAAAGTAGTTGCTGGCAGCCAATGTACGCTCTAAACGATTCTCCGTTGTGTCGAACTGCCTCTGATCCTCACCAAATTCCATGCCGAATTGACGACGATCTTCATCAAACTCTAAATTGAACTGCCTTTGATCTTCACCTAAGCGATCTCTATCTACTTCTAAAACAGACTGTCTGTACTGCCATTCTGGATCCACGCCAAGCGATTCGCTCACACGAACCCCAGTTGCGGCATTAACTATGTAACGCTCACCTGTCGATGCGTCAGTAATTATATCCGTCTGGATTTCTGTTACCGCTGTCCCTATTGGTAAAGCACCAGTTTGCCAAGTCTCACCAAAGTCGTAAGATACTTCCGAAGCGCCCGTTTCATCAACTCTCTGGATGTGGGCGGGATTAGTATCTGATTGGGTTATCTTATACTTTGGAATAGGATCGGTATCGCTTATGGCTGCCGGAGACGCTGAATCAATAAACCCTAAAACCCTTCCCTCAGAGTTGAACCCTGTCGGCGTTATCAGCTTCGTTTCACCAATCTCACGATTCGTCAGCTTAATTTCAATTCTCGGCCTATTGAATTCGTCTCTTAAGACGTTTCCGTCTCGATCTGTGGCAGCTCCAATCGAAGCGATCTGCCAAAACACCACCTTTTGATCTTCTTTATCCTCATCTTCCGTCGCTATGGAGGGAGGGTACGCGCTTTCTACGTCCTCTATAAGCTGCCTCATCCTGCTTTCGCCATCACGACGGGCAGATTCGAGCACCGTAGCCTTAACCTCTTCGCCAGTACCTATGAGTTTGTCTGTTAAGGCTCGAACAGCTCGCTCACCTGCATCAATAATTTGTTGCTTTATCAGCTCTTCATACTGTTCCCAAGTAATCGAACCGGAAGCAAAGACCAGTGTGCCACCTCCGGCTTGCCAAGAAGATGGTTCTGCCATTATTGACCCCCTTCCTGATTAGCGGCTTCCTGAAGCACCTGTAGGGCCTCAATAATAGCCATCTTCGCTTCCATGCAGAAAGGTTCAGTACAGTCGTACAGGTCAGCTCCGTGACCATGTGCTGCAAATATGTCAGCCATTTCGTCGAATGTGGCAGAAAACACTGTCGCCTCTTCGGGAGTAGCAAACGCATCAGCAATATGCGCCAGTGCCATTGCGTTCAGCACTGTGACTTGCCTTGCGGCGTCACTCATTAATGCAGCTAATTCACCAGCCATTAGAACATCTCATTCGCTACGTTGACCTGTCGGTCCATTTGTACATTTTCTTCGATACCAGCAGGAGTTACCTGCTCACCAATACTAAATTCGTCTGTTACCGTCTCCCCCATACCCATCGGAGGTGGCATCATACCCTGCTGAGGCTGGGCCATCTGGGGTGAATTTTGTAAGAGGTTGCTCTGGAACGCACGTAATACCTCCGCTGCTTGGCCCTGTAAGCCCTTGAGCATCATCATAGTGCGTACTTGCTGCGCCTCTGGCGACATAAAGAGCGTATTCACTGACGCTTTCAGCAGTTCTTCCTGCGGATTCTCAATGCCTGAGTTCTCCATAGCTGTCTCTGCACTCAACATTCCGCCGTATGTTTGGTACAACTGGGACCAAACCATCATGTCACGCATCTCAATCGCCGCTCTGTCAGAGGTATGTAGCTCTACATCAACTGCATAAAAGTCGTCTATTTCAGCAGGTTTGATGGTTATTTCGCTCGCAGAACGTCGGGTACTACCAGCTAATGTGACGGGTGTGTCCAGTATATGCTCAATGTCTTGGAACACCTGACGGGACGCCACAGCTATACAAGCTCGTAATGACGCTACACAACCGCCTAGCTTAACTGCGGCGTTACGCATATTCATGTCAGCTTCCGTCGCAGATTCAACTCCACGCTGCGGCTGGCCGCCTAATGTGCCGAGCTTAGAAAGCTCTGAGGTGTAGTTATGTACACGATCCATCATCTGGAACACGGACAAATTCACTTCTGGGAGCTTACGGAACTCAATCTCTTGGTCGTCTACGAGGTTGATTCGTTTACCAGCACCCAGCTCAATCGGCGTGTTGTCATCCATAATGTTACGAGTGATAATCGGGGCGAAAGTTGAGTACCGTAACTGTATGTCTGCGGCTGTCAACTGACGGGCTTCTGCCTGTAGCACAGGGTGTATGTACCGCAAGATACCCACATAGCGGTCAGCAGGGTCGTTATTTTTGTCTACCTCACCCCACCCAGAGTCACGAATAATGTATGGGACATAGCCGTCATAATCCTTCTTGTCCTCCGTAGAGGCAGGGGTTTCCCAGCAATACGGGTTCATGTTTTCAAACACAAGCCTTCCCTGTACCCACATCTTGTGTGATCCAGCGTCGTCTTTGTGCGGCTTGGTGTATAGCTCTACAAACTCCAGCTTCTCAGAATCAGTTGTCTCAAACTCATCAGCGTGTTCAGGGAACCGACGTCTCGCTTCGTCAGGGTATATCTCGTAGAACTCGTAGACATACTTCGGGTCATTGGGGGTATCAGGGTCCTCAACAATGGTTTCGTTAGAACAGACGCTTACCTTCCACAGGAATTGGGACTGTGCGAGCTTACGCAAACGGTTACGGTACTTCTGTTTCTCGCCACGAGACGCATTGGACTCTGGTGGGTCTGGAATAATCTCCCACTTAATTTCTTTCTTCAGGACAATACGACCGTCCTTTACGAGCTTCTTGCGCCCGATACTAAGCGGGTGGGCGTACTCCAGCTCTACTCGGTCCCAAAACGCAGCAAGGAACTGGCGCTTGCGTTCGGCTATGCCTTGCTGTGCTTGCTGGTCATTATCAGTCTGCCTTACAGGTACATAGATGTGAGGAGTGGTGAGTATGTGATCGGCTGCGTTATCTACAGCGTTCCTTGCAGTGGGGGGAATTGTAGCGGACATGCCCGACTCACGATACTCACGAGGGATGATCTCCCCAATGTTGGGGTAATTCCCGTTGTAGTAATCAGTGTCAGCCTTGATATGGGCGAAGTAGCCGTTAAAGACTTGGTTCTTCAATCGCGTGTATCTGCTGTAATCGTCATCGAAGAGCTCTGTGAAAACTTCTGTGGTCATATACTATCCAAACGTCAAATAGTCAGAACGACGAGCCATTGAGGATGTGTTCTTTCTTTTTTTGGCTTTCAGAACGGCCAGACCTGCTGCCATCACCGAGTCGTCGTGATACCCAACAGGGTGGCCGTACTTGACTGCACCCCCAGCCAGCACGACACCTTCAAATAATTCTAACTCCTTTTTGAGTATTTCGTCATCTTTGGGGAAATGAACTCTCCCGTGCTCAATTTCTGCGGCAAGCGTGGAGACAAGTGTAGCCTTCGATTGGTTAGTGAACTTAAACGACGTGACAGAACAACCCTCGTTGCGAAGGATGTCAGCCACAGGCTCACCCACGCCAGACCCATCAAGGTGAACAGTCTGACAGTTGTACTTTTTGTACAGTCCTGCAATGCGCGGGCCGAGGAGCGTGTAGTCCAATCCATTAAATCTGTCCCTTGCTACTATGTGCATCTTCTTAATATCAATGACATAGGCCACCGTATAGTCCTCCATCTTGCCGATATCGAGGCCCATAAGGTATTGCGAACCGTTAGGCTCCGCCCAATCCCCATCAAAGCAATCATCAATATTCCTAAATACCTGCCCGTCATCCTCCACCCATTCAGCTAGATACTGTTGTCTGAACTGAGCTTCTGTTAAGTCTCGCTTAAATTCTTCTAAATCGTCATGGTCAATATACGGATGCTCTAAAGATGTGACAGAGGCGGAGTAATAGCGGTCATCATCTTCCTGTCCTATCTGCCAATAGGTGCGGAAGTTCCCCTTTCCTTTAGGGATTCCAATAGCCACAAGGCGTCCATCGGTGTCTGCGAGAGCGGGCATAAAGCTCGCCCATGCGTCGGGATTCAGGTCTTGAGCTTCGTCTACAAAGGCCGCTGTAACCCGATCTCCCTGCAAGCCAGTGGGGTCATCAGCGGATTTTGCCTGTATTCGCCCTCCTGTAATGAGCTCGATGAGCTTTCTGGTCTTGTCATGGGACTTATACAGGTGCCTGAGAGGGGCAGCACGGCCCACAAAGAGGTTCCAAACAGGCTCCCAGACCTTCATAGTGAGCTCATAGTTGGGCGCAATCACGTAAATGTAGGGGGAATGGAGCATACCGAAGTGCTCTTCTTGGGGTTTTAGGGCCTCACGAACGATCTCTGCCTTGATAGCAGTTGTCTTTCCAGACCTACGCCCACAGGCGAGGATGAGTCTCTTCGCATCTACGCGACTATGGACGTGCTCTTCTTGCCATGACCACGGAGTATAGGGATTCCCGTCGTTTATTTCCTGCCAGACAATCGGTGGATCATACGTTAATGACTTCAACGGTGCGTGTCCCTTGCGACTTCAGGTAATGTTCGGCCACAATCTTTGCCAATTCCTTGTTCATACTGTCAGTAGCCTCAGTCGGACGACCCACATACAGCTCCATAAAGAGCTTCTGGGCACGGACGTCACCTTTTGTAGCTGACTTAATCACTGATTCATACACAGCATCAAAGTCACCAGCCGCACGTTCCATGAACTGCCGCTTCGTCTCCTTCATCCCATGCTCAATACCAGTGTTGTTTACTCGGCCACTGCCCTTAATTACAAAGCCACCATCCTTCTGGCGGATGACAGGATGACTACCACCATTCGGTATGACCACTAACGCACCAGATTCAACCTCAGTCACAACCTGTTCATATGAACGCTCACCATAATCACGCTCTGGGTCTAATAACTCTACTAATTCCTCAGTTGTCATCGGCGCTTCCGCATCTTCCCAAGAGTGGACGCTAAATTCGCCCGCTTTACTGTACGTGCAGAGTACTTCCCTTTCGGGGCTGCTTTCACCTTACGGGCAAATGCACCTGTACTCATCCCAGCTCTCTGAGCCTGTTTCTTAAACGCACCCTTATTCTTAGATGTCGCCTTCTGAATCCAACCAGTTCTAGCCATTACGTCCTCCTCTTGGATTTACCGTAGCTTACCTTCTTACCAGTTCGCTTCGCCGCAGCTTTCGCCTGAGCACGACCCTTCTTCGTATATGCGTAATGCTTATTACCTACTCTCGGCATACACCCTCCTCAGGTTTCACGTGAAACAAGTATATACAAATAGGTTATACTTTAACAACCTCGTCCCACGGGGGAGTTGATGGTCTTTAGTCTAGAGTTCCCCTATCACTCTACCTCCTTTCTACATCAGCTCCCCCAATTAATTCGGGCTCCCACACTTTATAGTTATCTGGCCCATACCCTAAAAGAAGAAGAGACGCGCCTTCGACCTGCCCCGACCTAATTTTGACGACGATGCAGGGCTGATACCATTAAATTAAATCGTGTCAGTTAACCTATCAAATAGATTGCCTTATCCACTAGCTACATCCTTTATTTTTTGTAGCTTTGAACTCTATTAATTAATAGGCTACCTATCTCAGTCTATGGCTTGATAGATACGACGTATTATTACGTAGGAATATCTATCTAATAATACGAGGCATCTAACCCTCTATATATAGAGAGACTGCCACCATCTATTAACCCTTAGAGATTGTCCCTTATTCCCTACCTCTAACGGTCTGATCGTCCCCTTGTTTAGTAGGTCTCTTTGAACGTTTAAAAAGCTCTGTAGAAAAAAAATTTTTTAGAGCGTTTTTTTAATTCCCCTAAAGCCCTTGCTACATAAGGGCAAAAATTAGCCCTGCACATAATCAGAAAAACAGTTACATTAATTATAAGAAAACAGCAGACAACAGAAGGGAATAAAAAATGTCAGCTACAAACTACGGACTCAGTGAAAAACAGCAGAAGGTTTTTAAGGGAATCAAAGAGCGCTTAAACGCTTCAATCAAGGAAGGTATTGCAAAGACTAACCGCCTACCTTGGAACTCCAAGATCATCGAATCGCTAGGCTTACCGACGCGGATCAATGGAGAAAAGTACAAGGGTAAGAATGTCTGGATATTCTCAGCCGAGGCAATAGCCAAGGGCTACACTTCCAACACATGGATCGGCTACAAGGAAGCCGCTAGACGAGGTGGCCAAGTTCGGAAGGGTGAGAAGGCAACCACAGGAGTTAACCGCTATTGGGCGCCTTTTAGGTGCAAGGCAAATTGTGCAATACCGAATCACTGTATCGAGGCAACAGGCGAAGATTACCGGATCCGCATTGATGCAGAAACAGGTAAGCCCATAGGCAAAATGCGGTTAACTTGGTTTAATGTTTTCAACTCAGATCAGATCGATTGGTCAGAAGCCAAGGGCGGCAAGCCTTGCCACATTCCAACGGGCTCAGAGTTTGAGTCTGAAGAGTACGCAGACAAGATTTTAAAAGCCTACCTTGATAAGACCGGTGTGACCTTTAGGGAGGTTCCAATAGGTGACCAAAACCCACACTATAACCCAAACAGTGACACAGTAAACCTTCCCCTAAAGGTTCAGTTTGAAGAGGCCTCAGCTTACTACTCGGCAGCCTTCCACGAGATAGGCCACAGCACATCAAAAGAGGGCAGGGTGCACAGGGTATTCAATTACGGAATGCACAAAGAGCGCGGACTAGAGGAGATGAGCGTGGAGTGGGCAGCTGCTTACCTTCAGAACTGGTGCGGTATCAAGGGCGCCGAGGACGCCGAGAAGGAATCAACCGCATACATCCAGAGTTGGTCAAATGCAATCGACAAAGATCCCGATCTGATATTCGATGCGATGGATATGGCCGATAGGATCTCTAACTTCATACTAAAGCAGTGTGAAGACTGTTAAGAGGCTCATACGGGCCGCCTAGAGCCATTCTAGGCGGTCTCAATGAGTAGCTTAAATAAGTTACCAAGCATAGTCAGAAGGGAACAAAAAAATGACTACTGTAGAAACAAAAACCGAAGCTAGGATCATCGCAGCTCATGAGGTATCCAACCTTAAAATGCTGGTTAGTGAGCTAGAAGGCCGCGTCCAGATTGTCGCTGATCGTGCACTCAACTTCAGAGCCAGAGTGCTAGGGGTAGGCAAGCCGGTACAGGAGACAGAAAAGGTCAGGCACCTAGCAGGATACGCAAGACTTGAAGGGAGCATCAACGAGTCAGCTTACCAAGGCTGGAAACGGGCTCATTCAGCAGTTAATGATCTCCATGCCGCCGGAGCTGAAGATCAAGACCTTGAAACAATCTCTAGGCTTGAGCTTTTAGCAAGTCAGCTAATAGGGGTTTCAAGTCAGCTCAAAAAGCACACAACCTACGCTAGCCAAATTGAATTGGAGCTAGCAGACCAGCCAATTAATTAGGAGGCTCATACGGGCCACTCAGAGCGATTCTGAGTGGCCTCAATGAGTAGCTTAAAAATAAGTTACCGGAAGTCATTAGAAGGGAAATAAAACAATGACTGACAGGAGATTTTGGACAGTGAAACAATTGGAAGCAACACTAGAAGGGAGCGAGCTTCCACTAAAGCAATCACAGATCAGAAGTGCTTTCACTTCAGGCAGATTGATTAAGCAAGCTGAATGGACGAGCAAAAGCAAATACAAGATCGTTGTGAGATACAAAGATCTGCACCTCACCGATATGGGTAGCAAGATCAAAAAAATTATCGACGCAAAAAGAGAGAGGCGGGACTTACGGACTAAGCTCAAGGGCTTTGATGTTAAGAGTAGAGATGTTGCTTACGAGGTAGCAGAGTTTAACGACCACAGCGACGATACCTACGAGACCGAACTATCTACTTTCAGAGTGGAGTGTGAGTCCTACGGCGGCGGCAAGGATGAGCGCGGCGAGTACAACACAACGCGGATTGTAGAAGTACGGAGAGTGGAGGAAATAGAGCGGGACGACTTAAACCAATTCTTCGCCCCTCGGAACGCTCATATTTCCATAAGGGTTTATGCGAATGGGATCGATCATATCGCTGATAAGCCGCTCTATGTTCGTACAGTTCATACCGCTTGGTTTTCACCAATATGCAACATCCACACAGTCTTGCAGGGATACTCATCCGTGCCGCAATGCGACTGCGAGGAGAAGGACGAGGACCAGAAGTGGAAGGACTACAGGGAATACATGGTAGAGATTCGAGGAGCATTCTACACGGCCAAGAGAACTGCCCAAGATACGATCTTCGGGCTTCACGCAGCCGAGGAAGCTAAGCAAGAAGAGATAACATTCGTAGGAGTAAATTAGGAGACTCATACGGGCTTCCCAGAGCGATTCTGGGGAGCCTCAATGAGTAGCTTAGAGTAAGTTACCAAAGTCATTAAGAAGGGAAATTAAAATGACTGAACAAAGAGACTGGACACCACGCGAATGCGATTGCGAGTTCAATAGAATCATGGACGCTTTACTCAAGGGAGTTAAGCCAAGGGATCTGAAAAGAGAGAAGGGTGCTCACCAACCAGAGAATTGCTAGGGCTTGCTGATACTTGACAAGGGCCTTATAATTTATTCAGAGTTAAGCACAGAAGGGAAATTAAAATGCTGGAAGCCAACTTCACAAAACTCATCACGGCCAAGAGCGAGAAGTGGACTACTGAGGATGTAGTTAATCTCAGTGCCTCGGATCGGGATCTGGTTTACGACAATGTGACCGAGTACCTAGAAACCGAAGAGATCACTTTCGAGTTTCTGGTCAAGGTTCGGGATGCCTACCTTGAGAGCGATGACATGCTCACTGTCGGGCAGGTCAAGGGAGTTATCAACTGCATCAGGGCAAGCCTAGCCAAGGAGGAAGAGACGCTCTTTCGGACTAACGTCAAGGAAATTGTAGAGTTCTATGACCGCACATTTTCACAGGCTAAAAAGCCCAAGCTCACTATAGCTTGGGAGGGCAAGGACTACAGGATTACACGAGCTCCCCTAACTGGTAAAAATGCGGGCTCCCTGTATGTCAAAGAAATCAACATGGAAAAAAACTATTCCCCTGCTGATCTTCAGGCTCAGGGGATCACTCCGAACCAGTGGGGCAGCTACGATAGCTACCTCGGGAAAATCGACAGCACTGGAGAAGTTGATCGCAGACTAGAGCGGAATACTCTAGCCACTGAGATGCTACAGGACCTCGCAGAGGACCCACAAGCTGCCGTAGTGCGGTTCGGTAGGCTTAGAGGGCAGTGTGCTATCTGTAGCAGGGTACTGGACAGGCAGGATTCGATAGAGCGCGGTATCGGGCCAGTGTGTGCGGGGATGATAGGGTTTTAGATTATTGAAGCCATGCGGGGCGGCGAGAAATCGCAGCCCTCAATGGCTCTGAAAATCAGAGTCAAGAAAAGTCATAGAAGGGAATTTAAAAATGACTAACGAAGTTGAGCAGAATACACAGATAGCCTACGGTTTGCTTCTGGATAAATATCCAGCGATTTACAGGAAACTCGATGGCGCTGCCAGAAGCCGCATGGATTCTGGATTGGCAAGAGATGAGGACCGTCACCCACTGTCCTTGACAAGAGTCAATAGCGAGTCTGAAGAAATCTTGCAAAAAATTGAAACGGGAAATTGGACAGCCGCAGATCACGCCAACTTTTGCGAGCGAATTGATTACAACTCAGGCTACAGAAAGTCTTACTACATCACTGTTGGTGGATTGCTGAATGAAATCGGAGCAGACCTGAAGAATGATCTGGAAGTTGCCGAATTTCACCTGACTGAACTCAAGGCGGTAAGGTCCGAAATGTCCAAGCACCACCATATATGGATAGAGCGCACTTGCGGATGCACCGACTTGGAAGTTGCCGTGCTCGCGTTCGCTCTGGACTGGGCAAACCGATTAACTGACTGGCTGAGGATTGTCAAGATAGAAATAGAAGCGGCCCGAGTTCGGGTGACTGCGGCGAGAAAATTAACCAAGCGAAACCAACTGTTAGACAACGCTACTTGGGATGTAGAACGTAAGGAAAATTTTGCAGCCCGAGTCGTGAATGCGCAACAGGCTGAAATCGTTGACGACGTTTTCGAGGGTCACCGAATTTCGGCAGATTGTAGGGTGACTGTGTAATGGAAATTTTAATAGTAGCGCCCCTAGTTTTAGGGGCGCTTATACATCTAGCGCATCAGTTTATAAGAGGGGATTTAGAGATGAGAGTACACGAGGAATGCAACCAACTGGAGATGGATTGCACCTGCGACAAGGAGTACGAAAAAGAGTGCATCAAGTGTGGAGAAATCCACAACATAGAACTTGGGTGCGAGCACTGCCAAGCACGAGCTAACTGGACTGACAATCAGGCAGTAGCCGAGCACAATTTTGAACTAGCACAGGAGGAAAATTAAATGCCAGAGCATAGATTAATTCGTAAATACTTAGCTTCACTGGATCGCCAAGATAACGAGGATTACCTCAGGTTTCAAAGAGAACTGGACGTAGCCGAGGTAAACAATATCAAGGGACGAGTCAAGGAATCTTACGACATGGATCGCGACCTCAGAAGGGTGCTCATAAACCACTTGAGCATGGCCGCTTACATCATAGAAAGAAACCACATGCCGTAGTTAACTCATCCCTTCGAGTTAACTACCAGAGGGACCTTCGGGTCCCTCTTCTTTTTCCAATTCACTCATCAGGAAATAACGCCTAGCGCCTTTGGTTTTCCAAGTCACAATTACTACGCCAGTCTTGCCAGTCTGGACAGCAGCCTTCTCAGATTGAATAACACCACGCTCTAACCATTTCGGCATAGCAGATTGAAAGCTCTTGACCTCAACTGCCAACAGGACTTTCCCTAAACCGTCACACAGTGGACAAATACCAGCCCTTGTCTCAACATCAGCTATCTCACTACCGGTTGACGGGTTACGCCACGTATCGGTCCGCATGACGCGATTTAGGATGTCTCTGACCTTCCGTTCAAGTGCTAAACCTCGGCTCCGATTGTTTTTACCACGCTTACTGGCCTCATCCATACAAATTCACAATCTGGTTAAGTCTCCTGTCCATAAGAGTGTAGTCGGTGCTGTCTTGGTGCTCCGCCAGTATGTCAATGACTCTTATAAGGGAATCTGTGTCCAAGTTTCTCTTGTCCCAAGCCATGAGAATATCTCCCATGTTGCAGAACCCAACCAGCAGGTTCAGTGCCTCAGTCAGTATCTTGTTGTCCTCTTCCATATCTCCTCCATCTCAGGCCCATCTCCGTAGCCTTTTTTACCTCTGTGCCTATCCACCAGTGACATTCAAAACAGACCGTGATGATCCCTGATTGCTCAGGGTCCAGAATGTCACCTCCCTGTGACCTCGCAAGCCTTTCATGTAGATGAACGCTCTTCCCTGTACATACGTCAGGTACCTGAGCCTCGCAGCGTGGACGTTCCTTGAGTAACCGCTCAACGAGCTTCCGCCGTTCCACGTACTTGGCCGAGGTCTTTTTAGAGCGTGCCTTCAGGCGAGATCTCTTCACTTACGCTTCCTTCCAACGGCAGGAGTCCTCTTGTAGTCATCCTCTGTCCGTTCATACTCCTCCGCTGCGCCGCATCGGGCGCACTCCTTCCAGTTTCCCTGTAACTTCTCATAGGTAGGGTAAATCCAGTAATGTCGGTGTGTCATAGTTTTTTCCTCTCATCAGCCCAGTCATAACCCCCCTAAAGGGGGTTATGTTATGACTTGTGACTGATTATGACCATTCATAGTGTGAGTCACAATGTGACTGACTAAAACGGCTCCTCTCCTCGACTGGTTTTTGCCAGTCTCCATAAGCGTTCAGCCGACGGTGCCGTGTCTGCTGGTGTGGAGTCAATGTATAGGTCAGGTCGAGCTTTAATCTCGTTGTGGATCTGGTTCTTGGTAGTACCCTTACGAATCCCATCCTCCTTCATTATCTCCGCTATTTTGCCCACACTCATTGAGTAGGGCTGACCCTCAGTACCGCACCTCCAAAGCACCTCCTCGATAGCCTCCCGTACAGGGATTTTGTCCTCGCGGTTGTGCTTAACGTCCTCGGCATAGTTGGTAGCTGATACCTGTTCGTACCTAGCGCCCATTAACCTATGATTATCACCGTTATCGAACCGTACATCGAACGCCAACCGAGCCCGTAACGGTCCATGATTAGCCTTGGTATGGGTCAGGTACAGGAGGGATTCTTCCGAGTCCTCATCCTGTTTCTTCTCTATGAGCCACAGATTGCGAGCTGCATTACGCGCATAGACTGAACCATACGGCTTGGACTTAAGCTGTAGGTTGGTGCTTGAAGCTGATTCAGCACTCAGGTGATGTATAACTATGACTGGTACACCCAACGACTTGCAAGAGTTCATAGCCTCAATGATGAGCGACGGGTCAGAGGGATCACCACCTGCCGCCATGCCCATCGAGTCTATGCAAACCAACTCTATGTCATTGTCCGCTACCTCAGACTGTATTCGCTCAATCACTTGGCGAATCGGCCTGTCAGGATTCCTATATAGGATTCCGTTGTCGGGATAATCAATCCCGTTACCCTTTACAAGAGCCTGTAGTCTCTCGCTATGGTTGTCGGCTGTATCTTCCCAGTCATAGTACGCACAGCGTCCAGTACGGGCTGGTTTTACCCCTAATAAAGGCTCCCCAGTACACACTGACAGCATCAGGGCGAGGGAAAACAGGGATTTACCTGCACTTCCGTCGCCATACAGGATAGAAATACCATCCTGACTGACCATAGGCTCCAGCATAAACGCCGCTTTTTCGTAGTCAACAGCGTGAGATCCTAGGTCTATTAAGGGTTCACCACCATTGCGCCACTCATTTACAGAGCTGTATGCCGCTACCTTCAGTCGATTCAGCCACTCATTACCATCTATAGAGGATATGTCAGCCAATGATTTCGACTGCGATTTCCTAGTAGACGGGCTACTTAAATTGAGCTTCCCGAAGTCCAACATCCTACCGTTAAGAGTGTATGTTGCCTCGGCAATCAGACCTTCTCTACGGTCCTCAAACTTCTGAAGTTTTACAGCGATTCCATCATCCCACTTATAAGCATGTAAGTCAGGGAGAAACCTCGTCATCATGTTCATCAAAT
>VTLG01001822.1_pt1 | contig 26660 bp, 49 predicted proteins | sample 4694571 | NCBI WGS metagenome assembly VTLG01 (sample SAMN12604809, study PRJNA352737) | marine metagenome | biome: ENVO:00000447; feature: ENVO:00000209|ENVO:00000569|ENVO:01000036; material: ENVO:00002151; isolation source: viral sequences binned using virsorter ...
TCGTTAGCCTTATTTTCATAATGCTCTCTCCTCGCTATTGCACGACCTTCAGGCATTTTTGCTAGGGCTACATCTCCCCTAACAATCGCACCTGCATAGCGACCATTTTCCTTCACGACGGAACTTGTACTTAGTTCAGGTACTTCATCCGGTGTTACGAACACCCATCCATCTTTAAGACGTTTGCCTACATTCTGGTAGTCATCCCCACCTCTAAGTTGAATTCGTATCCAACGCAAAACCATACCTTCGTTTTTGAATCTTTCAGTTACCTCGTCTGGTAACCACATATTATCATATTCATCGAAAGTATACTCTTGCGTATAGCTGTCTCGTGTTTGATTTTCCCTTACTTCAGTACTACGTGAGTCTGTACGTGCCATGATTATTACCCTCCACGCCTATCGGTTACAACATTTGTATACTCACCTTCTGCTTTATCTATCTTAAGCTTTTCAGCGGCGTACACTTCAAGTGGTATCTTCCATTTGTTAGCCAAACGTAAATCTTCCTGGCTTAACTTAACCTTTCGGTTAGAGGCAGTGCTGGGAGAGCGTGATGTCCCAGCGACCACTTGAGCAGGTGCTAACGTCTTTTCCTGCTGACGGGGTTGTGAATCCTCTTCTGCTTCCACATTATTAAATTTATGTGGAAATTCTTTATGAAGTCGAGTATTCACTTCTTCATAAAAATCGTCATCGGAAGGATCATAACCTTCTGCTTTTAATTGTTCGTCAATTGCTAACGCACCATAAGTCATGATTTGATCTTTACCAAACCAATCATTTGCGGATGCCCAACGAACAGCTTTCGGATCAGGTTTAAATCCAGCAGGTTGTTCTTCCGATTGTTCTTTTTGCGCTAAACTTTCATATTCAGTGAGCGCATGTTTTGCATCGCCAATCCTTTGTTTTTCAAATTGAGCTTGGTTTAAAATTTCTTGAGATTGTAAAAGTTTCTCTTTATCTCCACTTTCAAAAGCATCTAAATATGCGGATCGTGCTAATCCAATTTTATCTTCAATTTGTTTTTCATTAATTTGGATATTTTGTTTTACATTTGAAGCCGCTTCTTGTTCTTTTGTTTGAAGCCTAGAAGTTAAATCAGTATTCGTTTGAACTAACTTCTCAATCTCTTCATCACGTTCTTTACGTTGACGAATTAATTTACGAATTCTTTTTTCAGCACCCTTAGTTTCGATACCTTCCAGTTCAGGCTCATCTGGTTTGACCGGAGGTTCCTCTGGTTCCGGTTTAGGTTTTTCTTCTGAAGCTGTTACTTCTTCTTTTTCAACTTCAATTTCTAAATCAGAATCTTTAGAAACATTCACCTGATTCCAGCCTTCAGTATCTTCTTCTTTTACTTCTACTTCAGTCTCTTCAACTTCTTCTTTTTCAGCCATTTATATCTCCCGTTGTTGACGAATCCAAACGAATTTACGTCTAGTTAATGTAAGTATATACTATAACCATAGGGGTATGCAAGTTTTTTTTAGTTACTTAGGTTATAAGTTGGATCTAAATGTTTAGGAGAATCGACAGTCATTAGTATCTGATCATCAAATAACAGGATAAACCGTTGACCCTGATAGAACAATTTACTACCTGAATGCTTTCCATAACATACATAATCCCCTACCTCACACCACGGACCATGAGGAAATTTCGATTTATCTGCATACGAAATATCCCCCATAACCACTACCCGTCCTACAGTTGTCAGATAAGCAATGTCATCCTGTGTAGAATCAGGAATAAAAATTCCACCTTTAGTCTTATTCTTTACAGAACATGGTTTAACTAAAATGTGAAACCCTGGAATACGTGGTAAAATTTCTGGATCTTTATCTTCGTCAATCGCATCGATCCATTGATCGTTCTTTATAGCTTTCGCTAACGCCGGTTGTCTCATTAGAAATCCTCTTCATCGTCTGAATGTTGCCTACGTTTAATAATATCCGTTACTTTCTGGCGACACCAATCTATACTACTAATAGATCCAACAAGTTGTCTATAGTGTGCATAGTCTTCTATACCTCCCGATGCAAGAGAATTCTTAAGATTCTCTATTTCCTTATTATATTCTTGGACTATTTCATCCCAAATATCCATGCATTATCCCCATTGACCACAATGCAATAATTAGAGCAATAACAGCAACCCATAAAGATTTACATTTAGTTCCACATTGGCAATGCCCAGGTGCGAACAAACTCTTTACCCATCCTATCATTTGCATTCTCCTTATTAAACATATGGACCTTTATTAACCCTAACCTTTTTCTTAGGATTAGGAACTTTCCAAGTATCTTTAGCAAACTCTTCAAAGATACCTTTCTTGGCACGAACACTCCATTCACTAGCAGGAATATCATCCCAATCACCGACACTGGTATTTTTATCTCCGTTACCCCAAACACCACCATTAAGCGATTTGCTCATTTTACTTCTCCTTCTGTTGTAGTCGTTCATCCCGATGAGTTTGAATATTAGCTAATTCAATATCCCTAGAAGTTTTCTCATCTTCCATTGCAAAGTCAGCTTTTATATCTGCTAATTTTAATTTACGTTTTGTTTCGTCTTCTAAAGTAGTCGTTGCAATATTAGTCATCATATCCAAAGCCTTCAGACTTTTCTTAATAGTACGATCTTTTTCTTTCTCTTCCGATTTCATAATAGATTGAGCACCATCTTTAAATGCATCTACTTTAAGTTGATCTTCCTTTAAATTAATCTCTCTATTCTTTAAGGCTAATTCTGCTACTTCCTTTACTGATTCACGATCTAGTTTTTCTTTCTCCAACATTAATTGACCCTGTTGAAGTTGAATAGTTTGTTGTTCGATAGACCCACCCATTCCCTGTGCAGCCACTTGATTAGCTTGAGCAACCTGTTGTGCAGCTTGACCCATCGCCTGTTCGATAGCTGTAGGATCTTGTGACCCACCCGCTAACTGTTTAGTAACCCCACTCATCTGTTCCTGATACTTCATTACAGAATGCTCTTGAATATTAGCCTGAATAACAGGAGCGATACGCTGCATAATAGGATTAGCCCCATTCATAGGATCTTGCAAATATGCCATCTTTACCTGAATATGAGCCTGATGATCCTGACCAGGGAATGCAGCAATAGGTAATCCCTTAGTCGCTGCCATAATATCCGATACCGGATCAAGCTTTTGTGGCTTTTGTTTAGGTGGTAAGATTTCTTCTATATTCGGCATATTAGCAGAGTTAAGAATAGTTCTGTTAAGAGCTTCTAAATTGAACATACCAGGAGGCGAGTTCTGGGCAAGTTGAAGTGCCATTTGCGCCATCATCATCCTGTGTGCATTTGAGGGAATGTTTGGATCACTGACAGGTAAGACATCCACACGACCATCAAAGTCCTTCCTAAAGATTTGCTGATTAGCATTAGGGATCTCATAGGGATATTTAGACGGCAGGTAATCGTAATCAATTGCAGCCAACAATCTAAATTCATCTTTTTGAGACTTATGCAATCGTTTATGGATTGCACTAAAGAACTTGCTTGAGGCTTCTAGTAATGCCATTGTCGTACCGACAGGACCATAGGATGCGCCATCAGAAATTATTTGTTCTGAACTATCCGCAAACTTTTGTCCAGCCGCTGAAACAAACTGAAGCATCTGGTAGAGAGTAGAGGAAGGCTCCTTGTACGGCAAGGGAACAATAGCCTTTGCGAGATCCATACCAGTTGATTCAACTTCCTTAAATTCACCAGGAGCAATAGGATCGTTATCTCCAACTACCCGTACACCCTTTGCTTTAAAACCTCCTGGTAAGTTCGCAAATTGACCCGCATCTATCAAGGCTCTCATGGCTGCAGTGGCAGTCATGGTTAGGTTGCCTAAGAAGTGCATAAGGCCAAATCCATAAAAACCAAACCCAGGAACGAAACGATAATGTGTGAAGTGTATTTTCTTCTGTCTGTTGGGATCGTCTGGTTTGAAGTTTCTACGAATACTTAAAACTTTTTTAGATTTCTCTTCCACCGTTACAATGTATGGTAATGCTACACCGTCAGAATCATTGAACGGTTCAGGAAGATCAAGAGAACAATGTTGCTCTAATAAAATATATTGAGGATCGTTGTCACTGGAAGGAGAGAACCCTAGAATCGTATTCATCTTCTCTTCCATTGCACCTTGTTCTGGAATTCCAGCATCCGGTAGATCTATCTCATTATAAATCCCTGCTGCCATATCACGTTTAACATCATTAGGACTACGATAAATAACATGGGTATAACGATCTGCTCTACGCAAGTCACTTGCATAATAAGATACATAGAATTGATCTATAGGTACAAATTCAGATACGGGCCTTCCCAACCCTGCATCATAATAAATCTTTTTAAAGGCTGATCCCATTAACGGCAGATGGAACAACATCCTTTCAAACTCATCGAAATATTCAGTCATCTGTTCCGTTAACTGATAGTTCATAAAGTCCTTGACACGGTTAGCTTGTGCTTCCTTTTCAGGAGTTTGCTTACCAATGATCTGGGTTTTTACAGGACCAGCAGAAGGAAAGAGTTCCTGTGAAGCTTTGGATTGGAATTTAACAGTTGCTTCTATAAGAAGCGGATGTACTGCCGTACACGCTCCCTCAAATGGTTGACTAGCATCTTGAAGTTTTAATCCTAACAGATCAAAACCTCTTTCAAACATATTTTCCCATTCGCTACGGGAGTCCTTATCACTTTGATAATTATTATAAACAGTAGTAGCGATTTCCGATAATTCGGAATCGTCTAATTTCTCACATAGGTCATCGTACCATTCGTCCAATCCAGGAGGAGTTTCTTCTACCATACTTTCTTCAGCACCAAACTCGACAGTAACTCCACCATCATCATCAGGTTGGATAGAAGTCATACTTTCCTCTTCCACTCCTATATCCATAGGAATGACGTTGGACTTAGCTAAATCAAACGGATTCTTTTCTACTGCCATATAATATCCTCCACTATATTATATACTATACACCTAAAAGTTCCAGTACGCAACTCTTTTTTTCGTTCTTGGCTTATCTTCCCAATCTGGATCGTCTGGATGAAGTAACATCCACGACTCTTTTAAGTAGTGAATAGCCATTGTCATTGCATCTACCTGATCATCGTGCGGCCCATTCGGAAAGATAATCATTTCATCGAATAACTCTTCTGCCCACTTCCTACCTTTAGGTAACCACACCCTTCCAGCTTCCATTGATGGAGTAGCTGCATAAACTCTGGAGATTTTATCCTTATCGGGCATGTATTCCAATACAGGCAGACCACTTCTCCTCATATCTTGTATTAATGACTGACCACTAGCCTTCTTTTCTACAATACATACATCCGGTTTATAATCATCATAAGACATTTGAGCTACACGCCTAAGTTCTGGGTATTCAAACCTCCCTCTTATACTACCTAACAGAATTAACTGTGCTTCTACCGACTCGATACCATCATGTGTCTGTTCCGGTGCATAGAATATGCCCCAAGTTTGAACAACACTGTAATCAGCGGTCGTTTTGGTAGAAAATGCAGTATCATACGTCTGTAATACGAATTCACAGTCGGGAGGATCTTCATGCGGCCACCATTCTATCCATTTCTTCTTGATTAACCCACCTTCCTCCGGTGTAGGGTTCTGCATGTAGAGTGATTCCCAGTATTTAGAGCCATTTGTAGCTTTTATCTCTTCTTCATCAATTTTCAAGATACGTTCAGGCTTCCATTCAGGGAAATAGGAGGAACCGATAGGTAAATCCAGCAATTCAGAAGTATCATCGTCTACCCATGCAGGGATTTTAATAACTTCCCACGGAATTGTGCCATATTCATACATTTCTTGTTCCTGCTTTAATAACCAACCACACAGATCGTCATGATGGTAGCGTGTATTGATAATAACGATAGCACCGTTGGGCATAAGACGGGTACGTAGGCCAGCGGGCCACCATTCCTTGACATATCTCCTACCGGCTGCAGAGAAAGAGTCCTCTTCAGACATTACATCATCTAGTATCGCTATGTGAGCACCTCGACCAGCTATCTGTGACCTAACACCGGCAGCATAATAGGAACCTTTCTGATTAGTTTGCCATTTACCGGCAGCACGAACATCACTTCTTAAGGAGACACCATGAAATATCTCTTGAAATTCTTCACTATTCACTAAATCTCTAACGGAGCGACCAAAATCAGAAGATAACTGATCACTATGTGAAACAGTAAGTATTTCGTGGTTGGGGTTTTGCCCGATATACCATGCAGGAAAGAGTTTAGAACAGATAACAGACTTAGAACTACGTGGAGGCAAGAACACCATCAGACGTTTTAAAGTGCCGTCCTGTATTTGTTGTAGTTTATCGGAGATAACTTCAATGTGTCTGCCCATCTTCCAATCAGACACCAATGAAGGAGCCATCAAACGCACAAACGACAGGAAGTTAGTATGAGCCTGTGAGGTTGAGTAAGTCGATAAGGAAGTTCTTAAAGATAAAAGAGCTTCAACCTTATCATAATCAATTGAGATGTTTGTTTCTTCTAACACTGTGTGTATGCTCATCTAAAAATAATTGTCTAACATCCCGCAAGATGCTGATTAAGTGCGTAATGTAATCTCTTAGTTGTTCGCCATGCTCACATGGCCGTAAGACAGCAGGAGATACTGCAATACCCGTGGTGACTTCCTTCATTATATAAGAAAGTACCTTACAGCAGGATAAAGAATCTAAAGATACAAACCCATTCTCTAGTTCTCCAGCTTCTAAATCCATCATCTTCTCCATTTTACGGAGCATGTGATCAGATTTGTCTATTTCTGTTGTGTTCATATATCCTCCTATTCAACTAATACTATAATAACATACTTTTTAGCTCTTGCCAAGTAGAAAAATATATGTTATAATGGGGATGTCTCCTGGAGGGTAAATGGGTAGGTCTATCTAGATCTTTAAATGGTGCTAAGTATCTATGAGATGGTGATAAATATGTGATTACCATTATTAACCCCTAGTTTTTTGCTATATATGTCTCACCCCCTGTTTATATATATTACACGCACGTGATTTTTTCCCCCCCACCCACGCATCCACACACCCACCCACCCATGAAACGAGAAAAGGGGTGGTGGAGACACCTGAGATCCCCAGTTAGTGAGTTCTTACGAACTAACTGGGGATCTCAGGTGGCGTCGGCGGCGTCGGTCGAATTTTTGGCGTCGAGATCGTCCCTGGTGCGTGGGTGATGACGGCAGCAACGTCGATCATCGCTCGTGGGTGATTTAAGTACCTCGCACGCACCCCCAGCCAACAGCCGCTGGCTTGCAAGGCACTGATTTTGCAATGCAATAGGAGCCGGTAGGTTTTATATATTATCGCCCACATATGATGAGGGCGCAACCGTGGTGATGAACCACATAGCCGTAGGAGGTGCCAAATGGCACGGAATTATGCACACGTTGAGTGTTTTCAGTATTATGACGATCTCACAGGTGAGTGGGTGAGGATCAAGTACGGCCCGAAGTCCAAAGGGTCCGATTACAAGATCAAAACGGCTGGAGGGTTCGCAGTGCGGGTTGTGCACAAAGTCAAGAAGGGCTACCAAGGCCCGTCGTGGTTCGTGGTCGCTAACGAGCACGTATTACCCGCCACAATGCCCCGCTGGTACAAAGCCGTCAAAATCACTCAGAAGGCGGCGTAGTTAATCTTTTTGACAAAGCAGCCTCGCCAAGAATGGTGGGGCTGTTTGCTCAAGAGGATTTACAACACAACGGAGGATGAGATGACACATAATCTTGATGCTATGAGGAAAGAACTTGACGCACTTAAACAGAACGGAGGGGAATTAAAAAAGAAATGGGATGAGGTAAGAAACGAAGCATGGGATCTTGAAAGAAGGATCGTAATGCTTACATCTTCAATTGATCTTTTAATTTCAGATAAAGACTTTGAGGCAACGGAGGACTAAATGGTAAGTGAAAGAGGGCTGCAATTATTTAATGCTATGCGTGAATTAAGACGTAAACGCATAGAATATCCTCAAGCCCGGCTGCTGGAAGCAGTCGAAACTTGGCGTTATCGTCAAGGCGATGCCCGCTTTTGTTATATAGCGGTCGATGCAAACGACGAAGCAAAATTTCGTCACGCTCACAAAGATTGGGATATTAAAATATCCCGTATAAAGGTTTAAAGGAGGACTAAATGAGAATAAATAAAGATTATAGGATATATAGCCAAATGGCTAAAGAAAGTTGGCGTTTACAGGAAACGTCAAGAATTAATTACTTGCCGCCAAGTGAGTGGGTAGGTGATAGAATTTTCACCGAACAGCCACTACAAATAGCCAGGATCATGTTTGATCGGCTATTTCCAAGGAGAATTTAATGGAAATATCACATAAAAACTACGCCGATTGGCGTGGTCGTGGGATGGTCATATATCTTGACCAACAACCTGACCGTGCCACTCTGACCATTAAATGTAATGGTCAAAGAGTTGAAGTGCGTGGTCACCCTGCTGTCGGCACGTACTATGAGGGCAGCAGATTGGATAGGATAATAAATTCTATCCCTCGAAAAACAAATTTGTCGGCGTTATTTGCTGGGGAATCAAGACATATCTCTGGTAAATGGGCCACGCCTATAGTGGACGCTTTGGAAAAAGAAGATGAAATCCAACGGCGTTTTATGTCTTCTAAATTAAAGATAAAGGAGGAGCCAAAGAAACAACCAAAGCACAGAGATCTATCACGATTTAGTGAGAGAAATCGGAGGGTATAATGTCTAATGGAAAGGCGTTTTTGTTGTTGGTAATTGTTTATCCAGTGGTGTTTAGTTTTTTCGCCAGCGCCATATGGACTTGGTTTGAGACTTTGTGAAGGAGTGAAAAATGCCGGGAGATACAAGAGTTTTCTGGATTTTGTTTGCGTATATAATATTCGGCATGGTGCTGAGTATGTTAAAACTTGAGGGGATCTGGCTATGGAATTAATCATGCTCCAAAACGATTTAGATCGTAACTACAATGGAACTGTTATGGTGTATGCTAGTGTAGGTTGTGCTGGCATAGATATTCATGACGAAGACGGCACCTATCTTGAAACACTGAATGACGAACAAGATGTTCGTTATGCTTATGGTGTGTGAGTGAGGCAATTCAGATACCCTAAGACCCCTACGTAGTAGGGGGTCTTAGGGGTATCTGGAGAATGGCGAGCCGCTGGAGGGCAACGACATGGCGAATGTTACATTAAAAAATGGTGCTGTTATTAGTTGGGTGCAGGGACCAGGCACCTATAGCAGTGACACCAGCTACGAGGTTGGTGCATGGTGGGAGACTAATAAACCAAATAGAGGATGGATTAATTTAAGTAACCCACCATTCGGTGACGACACATCTTCTAATGCTAATGATATAGTAGGGTGGCGCAGTGCCGATATGGTATTAGAGTTGATGGTTCAACTGGCTGATTTGAAAAGGAAATAGTCATGGCGTATCACTTATTTATGGTTCATTATGAGAACGGAAAGAAACTCCAGGATTGGGGTGCAAAAACTATTGAAGAAGCAAAGAATTCGATACAAGCCCAGTTTAATCAGAAGATGTGGGGCAAAATTATAAATGTGGTAGAGGAGAAATAACTATGACAAAACCTACACCCAAAGCAAAAGCTATTGACGATTTCTTGACGCAGTTAAATGGCATGAGTAGAGAAGATGCCATAGAACAGCACGTATGTGTTCAATGCAGAGAAGATGCCGGTGAATTTGTCGATGGTCGATCCGCTAGAGAATATCTAATAGCGGCGTCATGTCAGACTTGTCAAGATGATTTCTATGGAATTGAGAAAAGTGCGCTGACAGGAAGAAGGATTTTACACTCATGAAAGTAAGAAATATGGAGAGTGAGAGGGGCAATCCAGTCCCTAACCAATTTATAATATGGGATGAAGATGAGACAATCTTTCAATCATATAATACAACCATCGCCATCAAAAGAAAAGGAGAAGTAACATTAGATAGAACCTATTGGAACTACTCACCCACTACTTCTAAATATAGAAGTAGATTTCTACAAGAGAAAACATTAGCAACCAAAGAGAAAATTCTCTTGGGCGTCTATACCCTCAAAGATCTAAACACATAGGAGATAATGCTATGACTATGATTGCAGTGTACAAGACCAAGAAAGAACTGAAGTCCCAAGTCGGTAAGGCATTGAAGTATATGGAGACCAGTATGTTTGGCCCAGAGTATAAGCCTAACGGCTCCATTGTAGTAGCTAACCGGCCCCATATCACTGGCATAGGGCGAGAGTTCTTTGCTGAAGTGACTATGGAAAATGGTTTAATCAAGAGTGTCAAGTAACCCCAACCAAAGGAGTGTGATATGCCTAATTATATTTACCGTAAGCGTGGATCTAAGCGTCGGTTTGGTCTAGGTCGTGGACGTAAAAGCCTTTATGTTCATGCTGGATTGCGTAGCCTGTATTTGTTCATGCCTTTTTGGAATATCCATGCCATCAAGGATAATAAGGGCGTAGTTACTGTTAGCTAGGTTCTATCAAACGAGTGGCTCTATTTAATTATAGAGCCACTACTTGATACAACCAACCATAAGGGAGATAACAATGATGACGTTACAGATGATGGTAGTTAGAGATTATATTAATAAGACAAAGATTGAAGTATATAAGGAACCTTGCCCATGCTGTGATGGCTACGGCTATGTAGAAAATGTAGGTGAGCCAGGATACGATGCCTGTTATCGGTGTGGTAACACGGGTTGGGTTAATAAGGAGAGTAATAATGCTGGTTAAAGAAGCGAAGGAATATGGTAGTATATCCAAAGGTAATACTAAGATGCCGGGTACTACCTATGCAGTGGACTCATTTGCCTGTCATGTAGGTGAAATGTTATCAAAGAAAGCCGGTTCGATATGTGAACAATGTAATATGCGTAGGCTGCAAAAGATACGGCCATTGGTAGATAAAGGTTATAAGATTAACCTTGAAAAATGGCAGAGATCTATAGGTTCCAGCATTAAATGGGTTGATGCTATGGTATTTCAAATAAAAAGATATTGTAGTGATGGTCATCACCGTTGGTTTGATGGTGGTGATCTACAATCCTATGAAATGTTAATGGCAATAGATAGTGTGGCCCGACAAACACCACATATAAAACACTGGCTTCCAACCAAAGAATATGGTATAGTAGCTAAGTATTTTAAATATAATACGGAGCCTGAGAACCTAACGATAAGGGTGTCTGCCCCTATGATAGATGGCAAACCACCCAAAAGATTTAAGTATACAAGTACAGTACATAAGATTAACGAACCCCAAGGTGTGGAATGTGAGGCAAGAAAAAGAAATAATAATTGTGGCCCATGTAGAGCATGTTGGAATAAAAGAATTAGGAATATATCCTATCCCAAACATTGAGGGGAAGTAAAATGAAAACTCTGATAAGTATTATGATGGTCTGGATAAGTATTAATACTGGATTTGTAGTACCCGATGAGCCTCTTATAGTATACATGACACCGCTTGAAATAAAAATGTATGCTTATGGGTGTTACGATGATCCGATACCGATAGGAAACGAAGACGCATGTGATAGTAATACAGTGATAGCGGGTACACCGAAGGCTCTGTATGATCACACAATAAAAACAATACTACTAGCTGAAGATTTTAAACCTGATACAATACTTAATCAGAGTATTCTGCTACATGAACTGATCCACCACTTACAATACTATAATAATTATGATAAAGAGATAGAGTGTCATGGCAAACTTGAAGAACAGGCATATACTTTGCAAGATAAATGGTTGTTTGAGAAGTACCATACTAATGTATGGGATGTGGTTGGTATCGGAAGGCTACTATATCACATTATAACGAGTTGTCAGACCTATTATTAAAGGAGGAGACAATGAAAATTAGGGGAGCCAAACAGGCATGTACAGCGTATGAGAATCATACCCGTAATCCTTTTGCGCTCCATGCCAAGCAACGTAAGGCTGGAATAGAGAAACCTAAGAAGGGTCGAGGATCTTATGAGCGTAAGAAGAAACATAAGGTTGACTTATTGGTGTAAGTGTAGTATAACAGTAGTAGGAGCTACGTTATGAAGACATATGTATATTGGAATCTCCATAAGAAATGCTTTTCTTTGATGCAACAGGGAAAGGTAGTGGATCACCGGGATATGGTGCTGATTAAAGATGCAGAGTTTAGGGTGCGTGAAGGAGGACGGCAACGTGTCCTTCAAGAACAGAAGAAGAACGTTCATGCTTTTGTAGTAGGTCTATTAAGAGTTGATTGGATTTTCTTTTCTAAGATAGATTATCTACTAGGTGATGATGCGGAAAGAATATTATATAACCCTTATAAAGGACCGTCATTCACCTCTATATCTCGTGACTTCACTGAAAGAGATGTTACTAATGCAGAGTTAGTGGGGCTAACCATTGGTGAAGGCCCCATTATTATGGCCGAAGGTGTAACATAAGGAGAGAGTACTATGTATAAGAAAAAGTATGCCATGTTTAGTTTAGAAGGCGATATGCTTGTAGATGGTATCGTTAACACAGCCTTGAAGAATAGGTTTGATTTTAAATGGGTCGAGCAGAAGCTTGAGAAACTGGCAGAAACTAAGAGATTTGGAGAGGCTACCGACACTCATGTATTGGACATGGTGTGGGATAAAATGCAGGAGAATGCGAATGTTCTTTAACTATACAGAGTACGAGCAGATTCCACAGTCCACCATTCAGTATATTTTTAGTGTCGCTGACATTGAAAATATTGCTGAAGTTTCCTTGAAAGATATCAATGAGTTTCTTAACATGCAGGAGAACGACGATGAATACACTAGGATTACATAGAGTAACGAGTGTTAAAGTAAATGGACCTAAAAAGATTGGAGATTTGGAAAACAGATTTGAAACATTTGATATTGAGGTTACATGTAGAGATTTTAATGGAAAGGATACGAGATTTGAAGTGACGCTCTATTCCAATGATAAGACATTCGATTTCAATCTACAATCAACCAAGGATAAGGATGATTAAATGACAGCTTACATTGCAAATAACCGTAATCGAAGATGCCTAAGATGCGGCGGCTTTGATGAATTACTCTATGAAAAAGATAATGTAAAGACTTATTATTGTGGAGATTGCGACACTGAAAGTAAAGGGTCTAACTTTGAACCTGTTGGACCTGATGAAACCTTAACCGAAAAGTATGGAGAATAGATTATGTTTAGCTATGATCATATAGATTTTGAAGTTGAGAAGGCACCGCTATATCATAAGAGGGATGATGCAGGAATTTATTTCAATAACATTCCCCGTCATGTTGGTTCTTTAATTAGACGTAAGGATAATAAACAGCCCTTTGGTATTGTGAAAGAGGGGTACGAGATCGTCCAATATAAAGAGATTGTAAATGATGTCGAGATAGCATTGATGGAGTCAGGTATTAACTTACAAGATGCTGAGTTCGACACTAAGGTATATAATTATGGACGACAGTTGGAACTACGTGCTAAGTTCACAGCCCACCGACAGTTCATTAGTAAAACACAAGCTGATAGTGTTGTACCTGAGTTGGTGTTTAGGACCAGTCATGATAGTACCTGGGCTAACAATGGTATGGTAGGACTATGGCGTTCTATGTGCTTTAATACTCTTGTATCAGGTAATAAGTTAGCTGCGGTCTATGGTAGGCATACCAAGAACTTTAATCTCACAGCCTTCACCGCTAAGTTAAAGAATGCTGCTGAGTTTATAAGTGGAGATGGTGTAAAGGAGATGTGTAATTGGTATGACACAGTAGTAGAGAGAGAAGAGGTAGTTAACTTCTTTAGCACTACACTAGCAAAGCGTACCGACAATGTAAGCCGCAACAACAAACCTAATAAGGTTATCTTGTCTCACCTTATGAAGATATTTGATGAAGAGAATCGCCACTTACATGGCAGAGGTAACTATGAAGGGTATGCTAAAAGGAATAAGGGATCACTGTGGACTATGTATAATGCAGCTACTCACTGGTCTTCACACAGTCCTAATGCTCGTTCACGGCAGTTACAGAATGTAAGAGTACAAAGAGAAGATAAGGTTCGTAAGATGTTAAACTCTGATGAGTGGAATACTTTAAAGGAGAAGGTAGCATGATGGAAGAAAAACTTGAGACCTTTATGTCCGATATGGATAAAATATTTAAATCTAAAATGGACAAAGGTATTAGGAGTTCACGTAAAGGATGGTCAGCCACAGCTATCATGGATGAGGTGACTCAAGAACAACACCTCACCCCGGCAGAACAAGACATAGCATGGGGATACTTTACCGTGGATATGCTTGGCTACACTCAAGGAAAATTAAAGGAGCTTGAAGATGGATGGCAAAGAAACCGTAAGCAACTCGATCTTAAAGGAAGTGCACCATTCACTAAGAAAAAAACCAACCGACCACCCACTCCACTTTCTAGAGGTACTTAAATGGATTAAGTATAATAAAGAATTAGTGAGTGTATATCGTAAGCAGGAACGTCAGAAAATTAAAGGCTCTCTTGCTAAACGTATATCTTGCGAAGGATATATAAAACATATGCGTCACTACCTACGGCATGGAGATTGGATTGACAATTTCTATGGCGCTGATCAAGAATTTCAAACAAGGTGGGTAGAGATATCATGAGAGCATGGATAGGAATGATAGCTCTTATCTTTCTTATGTCTGTTGAACCATCACAAGCGGATGAGATGGAATGCTTAACTGAAGCAGTCTATTTTGAAGCTAGATCAGAACCCTTTATAGGTCAACTGGCTGTAGCTAATGTCATAATGGAGCGTGTTAGGTCTAGTGAATTTCCTAATACTGTGTGCTCTGTTGTGCATGATGCTGCGGAATGGAATGGTGTACCGATACGTAATCGGTGCGCCTTTTCATATTGGTGTGATGGTAAGCATGAACGTATGACAGACAAGGAAGCTTATAAGACAGCTAGAAATGTAGCGAGGATGGCTATTGATGGAGTGTTGTATGAGGCAGTGATGGGGTCTACCTTCTATCATGCCTCTTATGTCCAACCGGAATGGTCTTATAACTTTAACTTCTTAACTAGGATAGGTAAGCACCTGTTTTATGGAGAATAATTATGCCAAGCTATCAATGGGTAGAGTATTTTGAATTACAAAGAAAGGTTTATACGTTAGAAGAAAATGTAAAGGAACTTCAAGGTCAGCTTCAAGAGGCATTGAAGCGTATTAAAGAACTAAAGGACAAAGAGTATACTGAAGAGGATCATTATCATGGTTAAAAATATATGGGATAAAGAAAGAGAAACCCTATTCAGGGAATTCACACAGGATTTTCTGGAGGAGGGATACTCAAAGCGTGAGGCTAGAAAGCTGGCTAAACATGAGGTCGAAGAAATCATGAGTGAGAAGATGGATTTCATAGAGGATATGGTGGAGCAAACCTACGACGATTAATATCTTGACATCCACTATGGAATAGAGTATCATACCTAACAACACAGGAGTACTCCATGTCTGATAGCAAGGAGAAGTATCGGGGGTCATGCGACGAATGCGGTTCACCTAAAGGTAGAGTTCACTATGACGACGGCCACTGGTATTGTTATGCATGTGAATTATATGGCAAGGAAGAAGGAGAGTACAACATGCCTATACAAGAAGCTCCAATCAAAGGTGTTATTAATAATGTATTAAGCAAGGGATCATCGGAACCATTAAGTGATCGTCATATATCCCTGGAAAGTGTTAAGAAATATGGAGTTACCGTATCTAACAACAAACATATATATCCGTATTTCGATAAGGATAGTTGTCACGTAGCTAATAAGGTCAGGCAATCCAACCCTAAGAATTTCTTTGTTGAAGGAGACTTGGGATCAGGTCAGTTATTCGGACAGAATTTATTCTCCCCTAAGAGTGCTAGATATATCACAGTGTGTGAGGGAGAGGTCGATGCGATGTCTGTCTTTGAATTAACCGGATCAAAATACCCTTGTGTATCCATCAAGAGTGGTGCGGCTAGTGCGCTGCGTGATTGTAAGCATAACTTTGAATACCTCAACACGTTTGAGAATGTTATTTTATGTTTCGATAACGATGATGCTGGACGTAAGGCATCAGAAAAAGTAGCAGAATTATTTGAGCCACACAAATGTAAGATAATGAGTTTAGAATTCAAGGATGCAAACGAGTACCTCAAGATGGGTAAGCGAGAGGACTTTACCAGAGCATGGTGGAGTGCTGAACCTTATACTCCTGCCGGTATTATTAATCTACGTGATATAGGATCTCAACTATACGAAGAAGACTTCTGTGATACCTGTCCCTATCCTTGGGAAGGGTTGAATGAAAAGCTGTATGGTATGCGGACAGGAGAGTTGGTAACCTTTACCAGTGGGTCTGGTATGGGTAAGTCCAGCATTATAAGAGAACTAATGCATCACATCCTCAATAAGACAGAGGATAACATAGGTATCCTAGCGTTAGAGGAGAGCGTCAGGAATACAGCGTTTAATATAATGTCAGTTGAAGCTAATACTAGATTATATATTAAAGAGATACGTGATCAATACAATCGTGAACAACTTAACGAGTGGGAACAGGCCACTCTAGGTACAGGTAGATTGTTTGCCTTCGATCACTTTGGATCTGTAACCAACGATGAGATCCTTGGAAGGATACGGTATATGGCACGAGCATTAGATTGTAAATGGATTATGCTCGACCACCTGTCCATCCTTGTATCAGGTCAAGAGGAGTTTGGGGATGAGCGAAAGTCGATAGATGTTCTCATGACTAAGCTGCGATCTCTGGTTGAGGAGACTGGTATAGCCTTGTTGCTTGTGTCCCATCTCCGTAGACGCACAGGTGATAAAGGGTTTGAAGAAGGGAAAGAAGTTACCTTGTCTCACCTTAGAGGGTCAGCTAGTATCGGTCACCTGTCTGATGCTGTCATAGCTCTTGAAAGAAATCAACAGAGTGAGGATGAGACTGAAGCTAACACCAACGTCATTCGTATTCTAAAGAATAGGTATACAGGTGACACTGGTGTAGCTGAACATCTATACTACGATAAGGAAACAGGTAGGATGACTGCGATTGCCAATCCATTTGCAGTCGAACAACAAAGTAATGATACAGAAGATGACCTACCCTTTGAAATCTAAACGTAAACGATTTGATCCAGCCTTGTATAAGGTATCGGATAAGTTAGCAAAGGATTGCTTAACTAAGTATCTTATATCTCAAGGTCACGATGTAAAGAAAATGGAAGAGAGAATGGGAGTAGATTTAGAAAGCTCTCTTCCTGTCGGTGGTGTGCGTATACCCTACCACCATGAGGTAGAAATAAAGTTTATGTGGGAAGGGGATTGGCCCACAACCTGGAAGGATATCAACATTCCTTTCCGTAAGAGAAGGCTAATGGATTATATTTATGGTAAGGATGAGAATGCGAGGTTCTATTTCTATATCTTACGAGGAGATTGTAAGGTAGCGTGGAAGATAGATGGTCAGGTGGTACAGAATAGTCCCATCGTTGAAGTACCTAATCGACACATAAAATCTGGTGAATACTTTTATAAAGTACCACTCACTAAAGCTAAACTTATATCCTTATAGATATAACAATGCCCTATTTATTAAAAGAGAAGGAGAAAGAATATAAAAGAAAATACTATCTAAAAAATAGAGAAAAGATAATCAAACAATCATCAGAGCGATATAACAAAAATAAAAAACACGTTATTCAACGCACAAAGGCTAGACGATACCTACATAAACAGAGAGCAATAGACTATAAGGGTGGTAGATGTCAACATTGTAAAAATACTTTTGAATGGATAGGCGTTTATGATTTCCATCATTATAATCCAATGGAAAAAGAGAAAGACATTACTGATCTGATGGGTTTAAGATGGGAGAAAATTCTAAAAGAAATAGACAAATGTATATTATTATGTGCTAATTGTCATCGTATTGAACATCATCGAATGCATGGAGAGAGTCATGATTGAGGAAGAGTTAATGAGGGATAGGTGGTACAAAATTAAATTAAAAAGTAGAAGTAAAAAATATACTTATCATGAAATGCCTAATGTTTGCCCACGAGAGGATGGGAGTTGTTGTGGCGATCCTGATTTATGTAGCATTGTATATCGTGTTCTTAACACAGATGACGATCATGTAGAATATTGGGATGATCAGATTAATGAGTGGAGATTAGAAGATGAGTAAAGCTTATAAAATTTATAGTCCTCAGAAAGATAAGTTTATTCGTAGTAAAAAAACATGTAAATATATCTGGGAAAAACCAGCCTATGCGAAACAGGCTGCTACTGTTTTTATAAAAGCTAATAACTTACCTGCTGATTGTCTACAAATTATAGAATACGAGATGACAGAAGTAGGTCCAATAGAATGGAGATAGCTATGAGTAACTTTAAGATAGAACTATTTAAAGAACTGATTAAAGAAATTAGTATCAAACGATATTCACAAAAACAATTTGCAGAAATTGTTGAGAATATCTATGGAGAAATAAATAAAGGAAAGATGTGATGACTACAGGTGTAGTACTTGATATCGAAACAGATAAGCTAGACGCTACTACTATACATTGTATCGTAGGTAAGGACATTAAGTCGGGTAAGGACTATACCTTTGTTCAGGAAGAATGTTATACCAAGTTTCCTGAATGGTCTAAAGGTATAGATAAATTCTATATGCACAACGGCATGTCCTTTGATAGATGGGTGATCAACGATCTTACCCACGCTACCATACCATTTGAAGGAGTGATAGACACATTAATTCTATCACAATTATTCAACCCCATTAGAGAGGGAGGTCATTCCCTGGAGGCGTGGGGTAAGCGGTTGGGATTTCATAAAGGGAAAAGACCAGATGATTTCTCTTACTATTCAGAGGATATGCTTTACTACTGTCAACGGGATGTGGATATAACTAGAAAGTTATTATCCTATCTGGTTGGTGAAGGCGCTAAGTTTTCTGATCAATCTATTAAACTTGAACATAAGATTAGAATCTTGATAGATCAGCAGAAACGTAACGGCTTCTGCCTTAGAGAAGATAAGGCTATGTTGTTAATGAATAAGTTTGAGGATGAGGCACAACAATTAGAGGAAGATTTACAGAGTGTGTTTCCTCCCACCATTATAGAATTAAAAACTAAGACAAAAGAGATACCGTTTAATCCTGCGTCGAGACAACAGATTGCTGAACGGTTGATGGCTAAAGGATGGAAGCCTAAAGAAAGAACTGAAAAGGGAAACATAATTGTAAGCGATGAGATCTTAGATACTCTGGATATACCGGAAGCTAAGACCATGTCTCGCTACCTCTTACTTAGGAAAAGAATCTCACAGATTAAACAGTGGATAAAATATGTTGATCCAACAGGTAGGGTGCATGGTGAGGTAATGACTCTGCGTACTGTAACAGGTAGGATGGCACATAATAAACCTAATATGGCTCAAGTTCCCTCTGTCCACTCCCCCTATGGTACGGAATGTCGTGAATGCTGGACAGTCTCCGATCCAGAGAACTATAGTCTGGTTGGTACAGACGCATCGGGGTTAGAGATAAGAGCATTAGCCCACTACATGGGGGATGAGGATTATATTAAAGAGGTAGTGAGCGGAGATATCCATTCAGCTAATCAACAGATGACCAACCTGGAGACACGGGACCAAGCTAAGACATTTCTATATGCCTTGATCTACGGTGCTGGTGCGGCTAAGATAGGTAAGATAGTGGGTACAACGCTAGAGGAGGGACAGAACTTAATACGTACCTATATGAGTAAGGTGCCAGCCCTCAAGAGATTACGATCACAGGTGGATAACGCTGCTAAAACTAAATTAATAAGCGGATTAGATGGCAGACAGCTACATATCAGAAGCTACCATGCGGCACTTAATACCCTCATACAAGGGGCTGGGGCGATCATATGTAAGCAGTGGTTGGTTCAGATGATGCACCATGCCAGGGATTTAGATGTACAGTTGGTAGCCTCTATCCACGATGAGTATCAATTTGAGGTACACAACAAAGACATAAAAGAATTCTGTGCTATTACAAAGACAGCTATACAGGAAGCTCAAGAGATCCTACATGTTAAGTGTCCATTAGATAATCATTATAAGATAGGTACAACATGGGCTGAAACGCATTAATGGAAGGAGGATCATAAGAATGATTGATATATTTTATAAGTATGTCGAAAGCATATCGAGTTCTCTATGCTCATGGGCATGGCGTAAGCGATGGGGCAATCGACAAAATGGAACAGGTTGGAAAGAAGAAAGGAGGTCTGCATATTCAAAAGCTATGGAAAAAAAGACTTGACAACACCACTATAATTTGTTATCCTATCAACACTTCAACAACCCTATAAGGAGAATATATTATGAGTAAGATACTTTCAGGTACGGCTTATTGGGCATCCGTTATCAACCCCAACACACGTTTCGATGACGATGGGGTGTGGACTATTGATGTTGGTAATCTTGATGACCTCAATAAGAAGAAGGCTCAAAAGGATGGGCTGACTATCAAGAATAAGGGTGATGAGAAAGACGATTTCGTTACCATCAGGCGTAGAGTTCGTAATTCAAAGAGTGGTAACCTCAATCGTGCTCCCAACGTTGTGGATGCTGATAAGCGTCTGATTACGGATACTATGATTGGTAATGGCTCTAAGGTTAATGTATTATATGAGCCGTTTGAATGGAATTTCGGTGGAAAGTCTGGTGTTTCTGCCGACTTACGTGCGGTGCAGGTTACTGAGTTAGTGCCGTACTCAACCGAAGAGGACGATGCCTTTGATGTCGTTCCTAACGGTTATACTTCCGATGAGCTTGAAGACATTCCGTTTTCGGCTTAACCTTTAACCTGGAGAGGGAGGGTATATTTTCTTACTCTAGTTCTAGTTCTTTATCCGAGGTTTCCAGACACTAGAGAAGTGGTATACCCTCCCTATTTTTATTATGAAAAAAATTGAAACACTTATACCAGATATTTATAACTTGTTTAAAGATGGTAAGGGTTGTAAATTATCTGATGAACAAACAGGCGAAATAATCTCTCGTTGTGTAGATAATATCTATGAGGAGATTAACAAGGCTGTCACTGGAGAGAGTGAACAGGTTAAACGACTACGTCTTTCTAATGTAGGATACCCTGATCGTCAATTATGGTACAGTTGTTCTGACACAAAATCGGAACCTCTCAAGAATGCGGACCCTATTAAGTTCCTGTATGGTCACCTTATTGAGGAATTAGTCCTATGTCTGTCCGAATTAGCTGGTCATACTGTGACTGACCGACAGAAAGAAACCACATTAGGAGGGGTCAAAGGTCATATTGATGCCAAAGTGGACGGTGTTTTGGTTGATGTTAAATCAGCCTCGCACTTTTCTTTCAAGAAATTCAAAGATAAAAGCCTATACAGTGACGATCCGTTTGGGTATATGGATCAGCTATCTTCCTATAGCACAGCGGAAGAGGCAGATCGTTCTGGATTTTTAGTTATGAATAAAACCAGTGGTGAATTAACCTTTATGGAACTGGAAGAACTGGAAAGACCTGACACTACGGAGCGTATCAATTATCTCAAGTCTATGATTGAAACCAAAACACCACCACCACGATGTTACTCTGATGTTCCTGAAGGTAAGTCAGGTAACTATAAACTAGGAACGAATTGTTTCTATTGTAGATACAAGCATACCTGTTGGTCTGATGCCAACGGTGGTGAAGGTTTACGAGCCTTTGAATATCAGAAGGGTATCGTCTATCTAACACGGGTTACAAAGGAACCTAACGTCAATGAAAAGGTCATCAGCTAAAGCTAAAGGACGTAAGCTACAGGATTGGGTTAGAAATAAACTCATCTCTTTTCTAACCCAGCAACCGAAAGTAATAGATATAGAATCTCACGTAAGGTGTGCTATAATGGGGGAGAGTGGTGCGGATGTTCAGTTGAGTCCTAGCATCATTCACTACTTTCCCTTCTCTATCGAATGTAAAAACCAAGAGAAATTTTCAGGTATATATAATATTATGGATCAAGCAACCAACCACAGTCGGCATTCACCGATAGCATTTATCAAAATGAACAGAAGGAAACCACTGGTTATACTAGAGGCTGACGTATTTCTGGACTCATGGTTTAAAAATATAGATGACCACCCATAAAACTAAAATAAACTATCTAAGATTCTTATTTACCCTTGAAAAAAAATTACAAAAGAACCCACCTGAACAGTGTTTGTTTATTGCTGTAATTTTACAAGCTATCCTAGATGCGAGTAGGATTAAAGTAGAGGATGAATCAGAGGAGAGAGCTTATGATAGAGATAGGGCCACTGGCTGGTTCTTCACCAGTGTAGGTGTGACATGTCAGGATTTTATGACGGTCTGCGATCACGCTGGCGTAGATTATGCCACAGCGAGAGCATTTACGAGCAACCTTTTACAATCAAACCACAAACCACAGATCAGGAACAGGATAAACATACTATTAAGAAAAGATCTACCGATCAAGATAACGTAAATTGTCCTTTACATTATAACCAAACTGATATAGAATGTATTGATGCAATCGAAGCAGCAACAGATGAGGGGTTTGCGTACTACCTACAAGGTAACATATTAAAATATTTATGGAGGTATAGATATAAGAATGGCATTGAAGATCTAAAGAAAGCTGAATGGTATCTGCAGAAATTGATTAAGATAATGGAGGAGGGATAAATGTACGGGCCACAAATACCAGTATGTGACGAGCTACACGCTAACAAATACAGATTACCTAATGAGAACTTTGAAGAATCAGTAAATAGAAATTCTGCAGCAATGTCAGACGATGATAATCATAGAGCAGAGATCAAAGATATATTTTTAAACCAGAGATTTCTACCGGCAGGTAGAGTACAATCTGCGATGGGGAGTCCAAGAAATGTTACAGCATATAATTGTTTTGTATCTGGAACGATTGAAGACAGTATGGAATCTATTATGGAACGAGCTACACAAGCAGCCGAAACCATGCGTAGAGGCGGGGGTATTGGTTATGACTTTAGCCTTATACGGCCTCGTGGTGATCGTATCGTCAGTCTTGATAGTTCTGCTAGTGGCCCCGTTTCTTTTATGCATATCTATGATGCAGTATGTCGGACAATTGTTTCAGCGGGACACAGACGGGGAGCAATGATGGGTGTGGTACGTGTTGACCACCCAGACATAGAAGAATTTATTAGAGCTAAACAAAATCAAGATCAACTCACCAACTTTAATATCTCTATCGGTGTGACTGATGAGTTTATGGATTGTGTAATTAAAGAGAAGCAATTCTCTCTGCGATTTAATAATAAAGTATATAAAGAGATAGACGCATTAGCTTTGTGGGATGAGATCATGAGAGCTAACTGGGAGTGGGCAGAACCTGGCGTGTTATTTATAGATCGTATCAATAGCGACAATCCATTGTCCTATTGTGAAACTATAGCAGCTACCAATCCTTGTGGTGAGCAACCACTACCACCTTATGGTGCCTGTCTATTAGGTAGTTTTAATCTAATTAAATACGTAGACGAGAAGGGTATCTTTAACTTTGCAATGTTCAAAGAAGATATCCCACCTGTAGTTAGAGCTATGGATAACGTAGTAGATAGAACCAACTATCCATTACCGGAACAGGAAGTAGAGGCTAAGAACAAACGCAGAATGGGGTTAGGAATAACCGGATTAGCTAACTGTCTTACCTTGATAGGATTATCATACGGATCAGACAAGGCTGTTAAATTTCTACGCTTAATTGGTAAGGCTCTATGTTATACGTCTGTCGATGCTAGTGTAAACTTAGCTACAGAAAAAGGTTCCTTTCCATTATATGATAAGGATAAATATATAGAGAGCGGCTTTATTAAAAGACTTCCTGCAGATCTGATTGAGAAGATTTCCAAATGTGGTATACGTAACAGTCACCTTACAAGCATAGCTCCAACAGGAACCATTAGCTTTACCGCTGATAACGTGAGTAGTGGTATCGAACCTGTGTTCGCATATGAAATAGATCGTACCTTGATTACGGAAGAAGGACCAGTGATTGTAAAGCTGCAGGACTATGTGTATAAGAATTATAATCGTACTGCCGAAACTACTGAAGATCTTACAGTCGATGACCACATTAAAATGCAGATAGCCATCCAACCGTACATCGATAGTGCAGTATCAAAGACAATTAACGTAGGAGAGAATGTTAAGTTTGAGGAATTCAAAGATGTTTACATTCGAGGATGGCGAGGTAAGTTAAAGGGTGTTACCACATTCAGATTATCTGGTAAGAGATATGGTATTTTAAATAGGAGTGAACCAGCCACTAAGGAAGAATATAATGGTACGGCTTGCTTTATAGATCCTCATACTGGACAGAAGGAGTGTGCGTGATGGTCATAGATAGCAGAGTACTATGGGATAGTTTGGTTATGAATGCTATAGAGAAGTTTGAGTATGATGTTATAAGTTATGAGGATTTAATTAAACGCATGGGTTATCTAGGTTTTAAAACTAAAGATATCCAAGCGTGGGCAGAAGAGACTTACCTATGAAAATGCTTTCTATAGGGATGTCTAATAAGACCACCCAGTATTGTTCCCCGTGTGAAGGTGAAGCAATAGGTATTAAAAACCATCGTAAGAACGGAGAACTAAACACCGTCCAATTTAATAATAGAGTTGGATATTACATAGATTACACTGATAAGGAGTTATGTCATGGATGAATCTGATGTACTAATGTTACAGGATATCGAACACCGTGTCCATACAACTTTAAATTCTATTATAGAGGACTACGAAAATAGTGAGGAAGAATGTGCTTTGGCAATTCCAGCCGTGTTGTTGAAGCTTACATTACAAATCTATAAGGAAATCATGACAGATGAGGATGATGTATCAAATATTATTATGCATTGTTTAAACGATATGAAGGATCTTCCTCCTCTTCAGCGGCAAAAAACCATACATTAGAAAAGGAGAATACAAATGGGTACAGCATTGATGGTTTTCGGAGCCATACAATTAGCTATGATGGCTGTCTATATTATTCAACGAATGTAAAAAAGTACTTGACAAGGTAATAAATATCTGATAGACTATGCTTGGTAGAATAGTTATTGCTATAGATAGGATAATATTCTACCTGTATAACACACTCGCTTATGAAAGGGGTACAAAATATGTCAGATGTATATAGAAATAACCTACCTAAAGAGTTTGAAAGGTTTGACTTTATGAACTTCCCACTAATGTCGGTGGGATTTGATCATATATTTAAGAATAGGGATCACTTCAGAGTAAGTAGCAACTTAGATACCTATCCTCCTTATAATCTAATCAAGTTAGATCACTATAAATATATGATTGAAATGGCTATGGCAGGTTTTACTAAGGAAGATATAACTATTACGTATGAACCTGGATCTTTAACTGTGGAAAGTAATGGACAGGATATGGAACCGGATGAACCGGATCTTACATACCTACATAAAGGTATAGCTATGAGAAAGTTCATAAGGAAATTTACCTTATCAGATACTGTCATAGTAGTTGATTCAAAACTAGAAGAGGGAATGTTAACTATCCATCTTGAGAAGCATATCCCAGATGAACTGAAACCTAAACTTATTGAGATAAATTAAAGGAGTAGGGGGAGGGAGAAATCCCTCCTCTATTTACTATGTATCGAAGAGAACCCACGATTTATATCGGTTATGATCCACGAGAAGATACAGCATTTCAAACCCTAGTTCATTCTATTAAACTTACTACCACTAATCAACAGATTAATATAGTAAAGCTTAATCAAGACGCTCTACGAGCCGCTGGTTTGTACCGTCGAGCGTGGAACTCCGGTGCTCCAACACATCCCTTACAGAAGATAGATACTTCTGATGGTAAACCATTCTCTAGTGATTTTAGTTTTACAAGATTTCTTATTCCACACCTAAATCAGTATGAAGGAATGGCTATCTATATGGACTGTGATATGATGGTTCGTTCAGATATCATGGAGGTATTTGAAACATATAATGATCCTACCTATGCTATCTCCTGTGTATGGCATCAATATAAAACAGAAGCTACCTTCAAGATGGACTACCAAGCACAGCAAAACTATTCTAAAAAGAACTGGTCGAGCTTTATCTTATGGAACTGTAGTCACCCTGCTCATGCCGACTTGACAGTGGACGATGTTAGTACAAAGTCTGGATGGTGGTTACATAACTTCCGCTGGTTATCTGGATGGGAGTTAGGAAGACCATCACAGTATCCTATTGGTCAGATTAAGGAGGAATGGAACTGGTTGGATGGTCACTCTTCTCCGGTTATAGATGCTAAGAACGTACACTTTACTACAGGTGGTCCTTGGTTTGAAAATTGGAAACCAGAAACTGAACAAGATTTACTTTATTCACAAGAATGGCAAGCGTTAAAAGATAAGCTTTCCATTATAGAATCTATGGAAGATGTTTCCTAATGTATAATATAGTTAC
>VTLG01007063.1_pt1 | contig 26653 bp, 42 predicted proteins | sample 4694571 | NCBI WGS metagenome assembly VTLG01 (sample SAMN12604809, study PRJNA352737) | marine metagenome | biome: ENVO:00000447; feature: ENVO:00000209|ENVO:00000569|ENVO:01000036; material: ENVO:00002151; isolation source: viral sequences binned using virsorter ...
GTCCTGCGCTTCTTGCACAGAATGATTTACGTCTTTTAGCAGCTTTAGATCCTGGTTTGACTTTGCCAGTGACCGCTGTTTTTAGTTTTGAGCCGGGATTTGCTCTTCGATATGCAGCCACTCCGGCCCTTGTCATGCCTGCACCTTTTTCCGTTGGACGGAAATTCTTTTTATTTCTTTTGGGCATCTTATCTTGTCTTCTCATTATCTGATTCCCATTCTTCTACCCATGAAACCACCCATCATGGCTTGTTTTCTTTTTGCAAAAGTTTTTACATTAGTTGGTTTACCACCAACGCCCTGTGCAACTGCTCTTTTTCTTTTAACAGCTGAACGTCTCTGTCCCTCTGACATACTTCTTGCTTTTGCAAGTGGGACACATTTTGGATACTTACGTTTTGCATCTTTCTTTTGTTTTGATCTTCCACATTTGGAAAAAGATCCATCTTTCTTTTTACTTCCTATGTCTACCCACTTCTGGGCAAACCATTTATCAAGACCATTCTTGGCCATTACGAATTCTTTCCGATAGCGTCCCTGTTCATTCCTCTTTTAGCTATCTTGCAAACTCTACCACCCATGCCTAGACCTTGTCTTTTTAATCTTGCAGTTGCTTCCATTAATCCACCTTCGGCTTTGCTGCCTCTAAAATCTTTTCTCTTTACACCAGATGGATCTTTAATTTTACCTGCACAAATTTTGCTAGCATATGCGTTCGCGTATGCACTGGGATATACCTTGAATTTTCTTTTTGCTGCTGCTTTTCCTCTAGGACAAAGTTTAGTCATTATTTCCTCGCTGTTTGTTTTGCACGTTTAAAGTCAGATGCTTTTGGTGCACCTTTAGCACCTTTCTTTCGCATCTTACCACCACGTTTTCTTTTAGCATGTATGTTTGCATATAAACCTTTTCCAGTCATTATATAATCTTTTTCTTTGGTTTTTTCTTACCGTTAATTACACCTCTACCTTTTAAGATATCAGCAAATGTAACTTTACCATCTCCTGTTAAATCAGGAAACTTCTTTTTCTTTTTAGCAGCTCCACCTTTTTTAGCTTGCATTCTAATATTTTGTTTTTCTTTTTCTTTTTTAATTTTTCTTTTTGGACCAAAAACTTCAGCTATTTTTTGTGTGTTAGATTTTCTTCCAAACGGATTAGGTGTTCCTCTTCTTAAACCAACTCTACCACCTTTAGCTTTCTCATCATATATTTTAGAAATTTTTTTATTTATCTTTGGTTGATTTGCACTTTTTCTTAATTCAATTTTTTGTTGTTTATCAGTTATATTATAATTTCTAAGTATATTGTCTCTTGTTTTAATAATATTATCTTGAGCATCTCTTTTCTTTTTTAAATTTTTTGCAACGTCAACAAAATCTTTTTTAACCTCTCCAGTAGTTTTTTGTGCACCACCTTTTAATATAAGATTTTTAAATGTGTTATATAATCTAGACATTATTTTTTACCATTCCTAAAAATTTGTGTACCCTTTATACCATAAATCGACGCCACGACAAGGATCCAGAGGTTTGTGAACCATGACGGAAGCTGCGAAAACATCTCGAAGAACAATTTTACTTTGTCCATAGCAGTTGGGTCGTCCGATATAACTGCATATGCAAGCACCAACACGGGCAAGCTGAGAATTATCAAAACTGCCTCGTCTTTCCAGTCTGATTGTCGGGCTTCTAACAGTTTTCCCTGGTAAGCTTCTTCGCCTTTGGCCATACGCTCTGCATGCATCAGTTGTGCATCAGACATAGCCATCTTCGTCTTCTGCTTGTTAGCGTAAATCTTACTTCCTGCAGAGACGGCTAATTTTATCGCCGATAACCACATAATTAGTACGCTTTAGAGTTTCTTTTTTTCTCTGCTAACATTCTTTTCTGACCGCCAACTGGCATTTCAGGTTTTCCTGTAGCAATGTAGTTAAAAGAACCGTCAGCAGTAGTTTTAGATCTAGGATCTACTTCAATACTCTGCTCAGCAACTTTAACTTCTTTGATTTTATCAAGTTTTTGCATTTATGCTCCTTTTTTTACTCCTTTTATAACACCTTTGTTCTTAGATGCATAGAATATCTTTTCACCCCTCTTTTTTCCATACTGTTTCTTCATGGATTTCATAATTTTTTTACCTTTTTTGTTTAATGGCATTATTTTTCACCTGTTACTATCGCTGCTTGCTTAACTCCAGTCTTTGCAAGGCTAACTCCAGCTCTTAATTTAGCTAAATCTTCGTTTTGATCCATTTTATCCTCTGCAATTTCACCTTGTTGCATTAATCTTGCCCTTGCAAGGTCTATTTGAGCTTCATCGTTCTCTTTTTTACGCTCATTTTCCATCGCACGTAGGTCAACTTCACGTGATTTTAGTTTTAGAAGAGGGTCATTGTCAAATTGTGACGTAATCTGCTTCTCTTCCTTCATAAATTCTTCTGTCATCTCAGCAATTAACACAGATTTTCTAGCTTCAACTTGATTTGTAAGAGCTTGTAGCTCTGCTTGTATCTGTGGATTCATAGCAGCTTGTTGTTGCATCATCATCATTTGTTGTAATTGCTCTCTAAACTCTAATTGTACCTGTTCTTGTGCCATTAAACTAATATGTTCTAAAATATTTTTTTGTATTGCTGCCATAACTGCAGGATTATTTCTAACAATGTTAGTTGACATAAAATTTAAGTGAGCTGTGATGTGTGCTCTGTGGTCTTGACCAGGAAAAGCTTGAAAAGGTTTACCAGCTAATGCATTTATGTGTTCCATACTAGGGTCCATTGGTGCATTTGGTGCTGGTGCAGGTAGAACTGCGTCTACATTTTTAACACCGATCGCTTCATACATGTTTCTATAAATTTGATACATGTTGTGTAGTTGTGGGTTTGATGTAGCTATTTGTAATTGTGTTTGAGCTAAAGTAATTCTTTGTGACATTGAAAAAATATTTGGATCTGCTACTGGCACAACATCTATTCTATCGTCAAAGTCTGTTTGTTTTACATTTCTTGCACCACCTACAACATCGTAAGGATACTCTGGTGGTAAATATTGTGACACAACTTTTGCAAGTAATTTAAATTCATCTTTCATAGCTGCATAACATCTTTTGTGTATCGCTGACATTACTCTTGAACCACGTTCTAATAATGCAACTGTCGTTCCAACAGCCGCTGCTTGGTTACCATCACCCACTTGCATATCAGCAATAGCCGCGAATCTTTGACCTGCTTGAACAACAATACCTAATAAATTTAATAATGTTTGAGATGGTTCTTTATATGGTAATGGAAAGAATGCATCTCTTAAATTACCACCTGGTGCATCTACATCTTTAAACTCACCTGGTTGTATAGGAGCTGCTTCATCTCTAACTCTAACGCCTCTTTGTTTAAATCCTGCAGGTAAGTTTGATAAAGTTCCTGCGTCTAATAATTGACGGAGAGCCGCCGTTGCCGTACGACTCAATCCGCCAATCATGTGAATGAGTCCAAAGCCATAAAATCCTAGTCCTGGCAGAAATTTGAAATGGACAAAATATTGGATCTTATTTTTCTTTAGATCATTGGGCGCATAGTTTCTCCGTATGGAGAGTACTACTCGGCTGCCTTCTTCTACAGTTACAATGTAGGGCAATTTTATTCCTGTTGGCTCACCGTTAGAACCAACTTCTTCGAAACCTTCTAAGTCTAAATTTACATGACACTCTAGCAGAGTATACATTGTTTCTTGTTTACCAACTTTTTTAGTTCCATCTAATTCTTTTTCTTTTTTCTCTACAGTATTTTGTTCAACGTTTCCTGGAGGAGATAATTCTATATCTCTGTAAAAACCATTTACCTGTTGTTTTCTTAATTCATTTTCAGACATTTTAATAACGTGTATGACTGACTCTGCATCATCTAAACTAGTTGCAGTATAAGGAACAACTAATTCATCTGCTGGCACAAATTTAGACACAACCCTAGCCATAGGCACGTCGTAATAAACTTTTTTAAATGTAGATCCTGAAAGCGGTAAATGAAATAACATAGAGTCAAACTCTGCTTCATATTCTTTCATCTGATCCATAATTAAATAGTTCATAAAATCTTTTACACGAGTTGCTTGTTGTTCTGTTTGTGGATTTTTAATACCTATAACTTGTGTTCTTACAGGTCCATCTGCTGGTAATAGTTCTTTATAAGCTTGTGCTTGAAATTGTGTAACAGCCTCTGCTAATACTGGGTGCGTTGCACCTGATGCACCTTGAAAAGGTTCTGTTCTGTTTTCGTATTTAAATCCAAGAAGATCTAAACCTGTTGTGTAAGATTGTTCCCAATCTTTTCTTGATGCTTTGTAATCCATATAGTTTTGCACCATGTCATTACCCACAGGTTCTAAAACATCGTCTGGTAAAAGTTCTGCTAAATTATCAAAATGATTTTCTGTGCCCGGTATATTTATAGCTCCCGGTTCATAGTCAATAGTAGCACCACCATCTTCTTCTGGTATTACTTCTACTGGTCCTCTTGGGTCTTGTTGTTCTTGTTCCTGAACAGCTACTTCTTGTAATTCCGCGTCTGAAGGAATCTCTTCTTTGTTTCTAGTGTTCGGGAGTCCTTTGTCTATTTCTGCCATTTAATACTCCTATGTGTTTCTAGCACGTTTCATTAAACCTTGCAACCCTTGTGAATCAGGATTCATTGATTCTACTTGTGGGCCCTCATCTATGCCACCAGATAAACCAGCAATACCACCACCTGCAAAAGGTGTTAGTTGTGGTCCTCTCTCTTGTAATAGATCAAGATAATCTTGTTCAAGTCCAGCTATTCGATCAGCACGTGCTTGTTTACTAATATCACCTCTAAGAAATTTTAAAAAATTATCTTGAGCAGTTTTTTCTTTTTCAAGATCGGCAAATATATTTGCAGCTTTAAGATTTTGTTGTGTGTCTTGAAATTTACCTGATGCCATATCTCCAAGAATAGTATCCTCCATGCTTAATCCAACAGGGGGCTGACTTCTATAATTTGTAAGAAGATTATCTAAATTTAAAGTTTCATCTTTTAATGCTTGTTCTGTTCTGATAGCAGCATCTGTTTGTAACATCTCATCATCTGGTGACATAAACTGATCTTTAGGTTGTTCTCTTAAGGCTTTGACTTGATCTTTTAAATTACCAACTTTTAAATCTTGTTTTAAAATAGTATTTAATTGATTAGTTTGATTTAATACGTTTGCAAAGTTACCCAGTTGTTCATCGTTGTAACCAAGACCACTAAATCTTTTAAATAATTCTTTTGTTGGGTCTATCTTTGTTTTTTCTCCAAGTGCATAATTAAATAAACTATCACCTATTGTTTCTTTAAAAGTTTTACCTGTTGTCAACATATCATAACCAACAAACCCTGCCTCAACTGCAGCTGTAAAGGCTATTGCAGCAGGGCCAAACAAACCACTTAATGTAAAGGCACTGCCAAGTGATCTACCCGCTCTTAAAATCTGTGTGGCTAATTTTGCATCATTAGAATCTAGTTTTGCACCTGATTTAATTATTGTTTCTAATTTATTTCTACCTTTTTTTGCACATTTAGTTAATCCAAAAGCACCTTCGTCATAAAAAACTCTACCACCTGCTGCCTTACCACAACCTAATCTTTCTAAATAACTAGCAACTGTTTTAACATTAAACTTATCGCTTTTAGCATAATCTATTGCACCCTTTTCAATTAATTTAAATTGTCTTTCAGGATCTATAAAACCACCGCCAACAATCTTACCATCAAAATCTGTAATCTTAGCTCCATAGTTTTTTAACTGTTTAATTTCATTTGAAGTTAATTTTCTTTCTTTTGCAAATTTTTCAAGACCTTTAACTTTTTGATTAACGACCCCACTTAATAGTTGTAAATCTTTAGTGGCTGCTGCGTTTCCAAAACCAGTGTTTACCCCTTTAGTGTGGTGTAAAACAATTTGTCTTTCAATTAATTTTTTTGGTGCTGTTGTGCTAAGTTTGTCAAAATATCTTTCATGAGTTAATATATCGTTTAATCTAAGAGGTCTATTTTCTCCCAATAATTTAGTAATACCCTTGTCATCTAATATTTTTTGAAGAAGTTTATTAGGATCACCTACTTGTGCTCCTTTTGCTATATTTAAAAATTTTTTAACTCTTTCATGATCTCCATGAGCAGCCCACGCCGTGCCATCTCCAAACTCATCTTGATATTTTTTTATACTGTAGTATTTTTTACCACCCCCAGCTTCTGTGTTGTCTTTAAAACCTACTATAATACCTTTGCTATTTTTTATAGGTTGATAAGTTAGATCTTTAAGTTTAACTTTGTTTTTTATCTCATTCTCATATACCCTGTTCATAGAGGCTACCATCCAACCTTTTGGCGTTGAATAATCTGCAGCCACTTTATATTTCTTTTTTTCTTTTAAACTATTTTTTATTCTTTGAATAAGATTTTCGTTACCCTCATAAGTAAGACCAAATCTATTCGTATCAAAATTCCAATTTTTTACACCTTTTGGTAATTCAAAATTATCCATTACTTTTATACGGTCTGCTTCACTTAAAAGATTTTTTTTAAAATCTTTAAAACCTCTGTTTTTAAAATTAACTAATTTTGTATAATTAGTATTTCGTTTTCCTTTAATATCTTTTGGAACTCCGTATTTAGGGTATTTGTCAAAATCTAATTTAATATTTTTTTCTTTTGCAAATTCTATAAGTTTATTTTTTTGTTCTATAGGAAAAGGACTTTGGCCTGAAGGTCTATATTCAAATCCACGATTACGAGCGGTATTATAAACTTGTTGTACTTGACCTGGACCTAAATCTTTATAATTTAAACCATATGTATCTTGTGCGTATTTATTTAAAACTTTTAATCTATCTCCAGAAATTTTTGTAGTTTCTGTTGTTCTTTTTTTTACTGGATTATCTTCTTTAAATTTCTCTAGTATTTTTTTAGCTTTTGATAAATTTTTTTCTGTTTTATTTATACCGTCTCCCCTCTTAAGTTCTACTTTATAATTTCCAGCGGGAGTTTTTGTTATACCTTCAGGTAAATCTTCTTTATACCCCTGCCTCGTGCCACCAAAACCTGGTTGCACCAACATACCACCACCTGCTTTGTTTAATCTTTTGTTTGCATCTAGAAACATTTCTCTATCTAATGCTTGCTGTGGTCTTTGCATTTCACTTGCTGGAATTACTTCACCCTCGTCAAACAATTCCATCAACTCTATAATTTTAAAATTTTTCATTACTCTCCTAACATGTAGGCAACGCCACCACCTGCTCGTTTAATTTTTTTCTTAGGTACATCTGATGCCTCGTTTATAATTTCTTGTTTAATCATTTCACTAATCTCATCAGCATCTGCCGGTGTACCGTCTCGATCAAAATTTACTCTGTACTCATCATACTCCGCACCTTCTTTTAAAATTTTTTCTGTGTCTGGATCAAAATCTTGCTTAGGTGCTTTGTATTCCATAACAGTTCTGTCTTCTATAGCGTCAAAAGTTTTGTCATCTGCAATTCCAACACCTCCTTTTTCTTTTACAATTTGCATATCACCTGTTGTGATATCTTCCGTAAGTGTATAATCAGATCCATCTTTACCTTTGTAATTATATTCATTCACTCTTTCTTGAGGTTTTACGTCTGACTCTTTACCTAATTTTTTAATTTTATTTGCAAGATCAAAAAAATATGATGGTGGTGCACTAGACACATCTTTAACAGATTCTTTTACAACTTGTTTAGCAACTTCTTTTTTAGGTGCTCCTATTAAACCGGATTTGAGTGCAGTAATTGTTGCAGCGAGACCACCCATGACTTTTAAAAATGAACGCTTGCTTGGACTACCTACTTTAAAACCTGCACGTCCACCTTTTGCTAGTCCCTCGATTAAATCATCACCACGTTTTAAAATATTTACAACATCGCTAGCACTTAAACCATATTGTTCCATAACATATGGTATCTGACCAGACTTACCAGAACCTAACATCATTTGTATGTCTTTATCTTTAACACCAAATTTTTTCATTTGATCTACAAACTCACCAACTGTATTCTCTGCGTCCTTACCTGGTGTAGCACTAATGTTTAATTTTTTCATCTCTTCATCAAACTTTGCTGCTCTTGCAAGTGGGATTGCATCTTCACCACTTCTAACATTTATATCTCTACGAAACGGAAACTTTTTAGACAATGCAAACTCTCTTGCTATATCAGGATCTCTTAACACCTGATTTGCTATACCCTTGAAGTCGCCTTTTTTAGTAGCCTCAGCTATGTTTTTTTTAATAGAGTCTTCCTGTGTGCCACCCATAATAGGTTTATCAGGATCTAGTCTTTTACCTTCTAGATCAAATACTTTAGCACTTTCTTTTTTACCAAACGTTTCACCAAATTTTTTTGCGAAAACTTGGTCTTCTATCTGTTTAACAAAAGCCAATGCTTGATCTAGATCTCTCTGTGATTTAATTAAATTTAAATCTATACCGGCGTTTGTTAATCTTGTCTCCAAAGCATTTGTTGAAAAGTCTACAGCCTTACCACTAGATATAGTTCCTTTTTGTTTAAAAAGTTGTTTTTGAATAAATTTTTTTATAACTGGGTTAGCCATTAATAATAATTCCTTTTACGTTGGCCGAGTTTTTCATCGACATAATCTTCAGGGTGACCGATCAGACCGCCCTGTCTGAATCGCATGATAGCTTGTGTTGTACTATCAACCAAGTCGTCATGATCACCATAAGGAAACGCAGCACACTCTTCAATGACGTCGTCTGCGAATTTCTGCTCAGGTGCCCATATCATACCAGATTCGAACAAAGGTGCAACCGCATTTACACGTGTGTGCTTGTCATTGCCTTTTGACGGAGTGTAGTTAACAACGGGTATATCCATCTGTCGTAGTTCATATGTCAAAGGCAAACCAGATGCTTTGGCTTCTATTATAACTGTTTCAGGCTTCCAATAACTATATTGTTCTAACGCCAAGCGACGTAGTTCTGGGAACTCGTATCTACCTTTTATAGCATCTAACAATATTAAATTAGCTGGGCTATCTTCATCTGGATAGAATATACCCCATGTTGTTATCGCACTATAGTCCGCTGTCTCCTTTTTAGTAAAAGCTGTATCGTAAGATTGTATGACGTGTTGTAGTTGTGGTATTTCATCTTGAGTATACTTCATCCACCATTCACGTTTTAATATGGCTCCTTCTTCAGCTGTTGGATTTTGCATCCACTGTGCATTCCATTTGCCCGTGGGCAGTGTTGCTTGGACCTTTTCTAATTCTTCTAACTTCCAATATTCTGGCCATACTGGTTTTTGGTTCTTTGATCCATGGTCCATGATTGCTGGAAACTCGACCACGTGCCACTGATCAGCTTTTGGTTCTGTTTGATTTTTAATTAACATGCCTGTTAGATCTTTATTAGACCAACGTGTCATAACTAAAACTATCTTACCACCTGGTTGTAAACGCTGACGTGGACCTGATGTATACCACTCGTAAGCTGATTCAAGAGCCGAGGGACTTAGTGCGTCTTGCTCTGAATGTGGGTCATCAATTATAAGTAGATCAGCACCACGTCCAGTAATCGCTCCACCAACACCAGCTGCGAAGTATTCACCGCCTTGTGCCGTCTCCCAACGTCCTGCTGCTTTACTGTCTTCTTGTAATCTTGTTTGAAAAATTTTTCCGTAGTCTTCACTATCAATTAGGTTCTTTGCTTTACGTCCGAACCTAACGGCAAGTTCTCCGGTGTGCGTTGCTTGAATAATCTTGAGCTTTGGATCACGGCCCACCATCCATGCTGGTAGCAAGAAAGATGCAAACTCAGACTTAGTGTGCCTTGGTGGCATGTTTACAATCAACCTTGTAATTTCACCTGATGCAAGTTTATTAAACTTATCTGCAATGTGTCTGTGGTGGGACCCCTCTATAAAATCGGGCCACATACATTTTACAAAAGATATAAAATCATTCTTGGCTTTGTTCTGTATCTTTTTTTCAGCATGCAGTAATTGCAGTTGCTTAAATTTTTTACGCACATCTGCAGGGAGTTTACTTATATCTATATTATCTAAATTCATTTAAAATTTTTAAAAAATTTTTTGCACTATGTTTAAAGTGTTCAATATGTTTTTACCAGCTATAACTCTGTAAATCAAGCAATACAACCTAGAGTAGTGGGACCCCTTTTACACAAAAGGGGGGATAGGGTCTTACTTATTTTGTATGTTTGGATTTGTTTCGGGACCCCTGGCGCGTTAGCGCCAGGGGTGTTCATATGTAGGGAGTTAGTCTAGTAATGTCATGTATGCTTTAGCATTTAACAAACCAAACTTGTAAAGACCTTTACGAACTGTGTCGTAGTCCTCGTCCCATTCTGCTTGTTTAATCTCAATGTATAACCTGTGTTCTTCCGGTGTTAACATTTCTGATTGACCAGAATAAGGATTAGTTGTTTTAATTTTATCTGTCATGATCCTATATTATCCTGTATTAGAGTTATTGTCAATAGGTTTTATTTCCCAAGTATTGTAACTATAACCATAAGATGTGTCATGTCTTGTTTTCTTTGGGTCCTCGATCGGTGTTTCGAGCGCCTCCGGTCTTGGGTGTAGTCTAATCTGTTCTTCCCAATGTTTGTGCATGAAATCAGTGTAACAACCTTGACTACAAAAATGGGACCAGACAGAATTCTTGTTCCAAGTATTCTGAGTAATTTTTCTGGTCCTTAAAACCTTTGAGCCTTTAACACCTCTTATTCTGTCAACTGTGTGCCTAGTATGGCACTTAGGACCATGACACCAATTAAAATCAGTCATAACTTGGCACCGCATAAAAGATTGTCATAAAACCACCAAAGAAAAGTAGTAGTGATAAAACATCAAAACCAGTTCTTAATGAAAGAGCGAATGCAATAATGCATACCGCAAACCCAAGAACTATCATTAATAATCTTCCAATTAAGTCAGCCATTAATGCCTCACTTTCCAACTACCTGACGCAGTTCTATATCCATGTGCGTCCATGTCATAATAAACATAATACGCAGTTCCATTTTTAGCAACACCATAACGAGATTTCTCGTCATGTTTGCCTTGTCTTGTTATGTGCTTTTTGTGCTTGTTAGCCCAATAAGTTATATAAAATGTTTTAGTCATATTTCTCTCTTTCTGTTATGGGACTATCCTATATTATAGAATAGTCCCTGTCAAGTGTTAATTTACACTTTGTTGCATTTGTTTTCTAGCAAAAGCAATTTTCTGTTCTCTTGTTAAGACCTCTTTATCTTCCAAAAGACTAGCCAGATTTTCTGGGCTATAAATTGATAATGCTAAACTAGAACTTTCATTTAACATTGTTTCGTTTAAAACAACGCCAACCTTATCAGCAAGTTTTTTTGCTTGGTCAAATGTTCTATAAGATTTTAAACCTAATCTTAAAGTTTTCATTTTGCCCTCAACATAACTATATAAGTTTTGATGTTCTTTAATCACATTGTCAGCACTTTGAACATACATCTTAAAAAATTCCAAAGTGTTCTCATCAACTTTGAATTGTCTTGAATGACAATAAGATGTTCCAATTACCCAAATCTTAAAATCATTTTCCCATGCTGATTTAGGTGTAGTGATAGATTTATCATCATTAGAAGATGAACTAAAACCCAAAAATTTATTACACGCACTTTCATCATTGTAATATTTTGGATTTCTTTTTGAGTAGTCATTATCAATAGACAAATTGAAATCTGGGTTTAATCCCTTTGCTTTCATCTCATCTCGATAATATGCTCTTGCAAATTTTCTACCCATGTCAAATCTTACATGAACTTCATCATCTGCTTGATACTCTTTACCCTGATCATCAACTTTAGTAATTGGTCGTTGAACATAGAAACAATTATCTTCATACAAGTCGCCACCACTAGAACTGTATTTAGAAATCATCTTTCTAATTGTGTCAACATCTTCTTGCGGTTGATGATATCTTACGACTTTTTCAATTTGCTCTTTTGCTTTTTCTCGCATAAGATCATATTGTTCTTTTGCCTGTATCAATTTATCTTTTACTTTATCTTCGTAAAAAGATTGAAATTGATCTGCAATAACTTTTCGCTTTTCTGCGTTAAGTGTTATTTTTCTTTCTTTAGTCATGCTACCTCTTTCTGTATTGGTTGTTCATACTTGACTAAACTATAAACAACTTTATTGTCTTTATTTATTAAGTTATAACCTTGCAACATATCATTTGCTTTGTCAAGATTATCAGTAGAATTTGAAACATGATAAACACTATCAAGATTTTCAAATTTAGTTTCTTGTATTATTAAGTACATAGTCATATTTTTTCCTTTCATAAATTATTTTTAAATTATCACTTGACAATAGGATTGTCAAGCATTATATTGGATATATGGCTCCTGGGGTATGAGCCTTGATAATAACTACCCCTGGGACAACTTCTGGTTGTGGTGTAAAGTAGATTGAAAGAGATCCAAACACACGCACAGCTAGAACTGATCCCTGGTCTATTGTGAAACGGATGTCCTTATTAAGATCCGCGGGCAAGTAGCGATGGACCTGGGATCAGTCGCGTGGGCAAGGAATTGAAGCCACTATGCTGGTGGCAATATATACACTCCCCACGCGCATGATCCCTGGTCCATTCGACCTGGTGTTATTGGAACTCGAATAAGTAGCTATCCAAATAGGCAAGCTTAGAGGGTTACCGGGGCTTACTGGATGGACCTGGGATCAGTTGTTGTATGGCCTAGAAGGTTCGAACATCAACGGCTGGTCAATAGCTTGCGGCCCCTCCTTAAAAGTTAAGGGCCACAGGCTACAAGCTGCAAGCAACAAGCAACAAGCGCTTGACATCGCAGGTTAAAGGATTATAAAGGATTTATGAATACGAAGAAAGCATTAGAAATTATTGGAGGCAGCTTGAGTAAACCGTCAAAGATGCCTGGCTGGTCGATAGGTTTACCTGCCAAGGAATGCAAAACAGGCGCCAAGCTACAGCAGGTTAAGGGCTCTGTCTGCTTCGACTGTTACGCAATGAAAGGCTGTTATGTTTTTAAAGTTGTTCAAGATGCACAATACAGAAGACTGGCCGCTATACGTTCACCTGCATGGGTCGACGCTATGGCACACCTGATCAACAGCAAAAAGCCGGATGTGTTTCGCTGGCATGATTCAGGAGATGTACAGGATCTAGATCATTTAAATAAAATTTACAGCGTCTGCAGGTTAACACCTTCAAAGCGTCACTGGTTACCGACCCGTGAAGCATGGATAAAGGACCACCTGCAAGATAAGCCAGACAATTTAGTCATACGATTTAGCGCGCCCATGGTAGACCAGCGGGCGCCTGCTTCGTGGCCTAACTCTTCAGAGGTAGTGACAGCTAACGCTACCTGCCCAGCTGCAAAACAAGACAATGAATGCAGAGACTGCCGGGCATGTTGGGACAGCTCAATTAAAACAATTTCATATGGGATTCATTGACATGTGGCATCACCCAAAATATTATAAAGAATTACGAAAGCTACGTAATAAACTGGATCAGGCAATTAGATTGAGAGAGTCGGAGACGTCCACTGGAGATCGTTCGCCTGGTCCGGGCCCCAAGCAACAAGCTGCAAGCGCCAAGCTTCAAGCTCCGAGCGACTCAAACAGCAGGCCGCAAGCTTCAAGCGACAAGCAACAAGCTTCAAGCTCCAAGCCGCAAGCTTCAAGCTCCAAGATTTGATCACCACGAAAAAGTTTCACGGCACACGAACCAAGGTGCTGGACCAAGATAAAACTGTTCTTCGGATGCTTCACGTGGAAGCTAATTTGATGGGGAGATAGACGTACCTTGTTACCCTTCGTAACTTTAAGTTCTACTGTGAAAAAGGTGCCAGAATCATTATAGCCCAATAGATCGGGAGTGCCAAGTAAGCTATTATTTTCAAGTCTAATCCAAGATATTTGTGGTATAGATTTCTTAATTTTTGCATATAATTTTCGCTCGGGTTTCAAGGTAACTAGGGCTTTCTAATCTGGTGAAGTAGGAGCGATAATTATCTTTTGTCTCGTAGGTTTTAATACAACACGAATAGCACTTTGTCCAATAATATTTGACTCTTGCACTTCAATTCTTTTAATTTCTTCAAGATGACCATTAACTTCCATATATATTTTAGCATTAGAAACTGCGTTTCCTTTTTTGCCATCAGTAAATTGATCTAAGTATTCCTGTAGATGTTTAACAAACATTATTGACTTTATAGGATAGTTACCTTAAATTGTCAATCATGGGATTACCAAAAAGACTTACAGAAATGCAACAAAGATTCGCCGAGTTTTTAGTATTCGGTGGACCTGACGGACCTATGACTAAAACAGAAGCCGCCCTGGCTGCTGGATACAGTCCTAAACGTGCAAGACAAGAGGGATCGGAGTTAACTAATCCTAAGCTATCTCCACTTGTTGTTAAGCACATAGGAGAATTGAAAGAAGAAAGATTAAGAAAGCATGAGGTCACTTACGAAGGACATGTGGCTGAACTTGCTAGACTTAGAGAAGCTGCTTTGAAGAAAGGGTCCTTCTCTTCTGCGGTAAATGCTGAAGCAAACAGAGGAAAGGCAGCAGGACTATACATAGACAGAAAAATAATAAAAACTGGGAAGCTAGAAGACATGTCAGAACAAGAATTAGAATCAAAGATGAAACAAATTTTAGACGACTACGGGTCTCTAATAAATGTGACTCCATCTACAACTTCTGAATCTTCTTTACCCAAGCCCGAGGAATCATCGTCCGATCCCCAAAAGTAATTTCATTCTCATCTTTATCGTAAGACGCAAATAGTTTAATTGATTTATTATCTTTAGAATACAGCCAGCCTTCGTTAACAGGTCTTGCTAACTTCATCTTATCAAACTCTTTTTCAGTAGCCCAGCCCGAGTCACTGACACAGTCAATCCACTCCACTCGAACTCTCGGATAAGGTATATCGGGAGCACCTTCAGTTGCGATTCTTTTACGTCTTTTCCTAGGCATGTATAGTTTATATCACAGATTTTTTTAATTAAAATATGCATTCGCGCGCGTGAACCGAAATTTGATAGTACATTATAAAGTGTACCAAAAATAAAAAGTGTACTAAAAAGTGTACTACTTTTTACCTTATTTTATGCGGTAAAACTGCAAAAAGTACACTTGGACACTTTTTTTCGGAGATAAAAAAATATTTTTTATAATCTGTCACAGAATCTTATAGTAAGTCTTTTTCTGCCTTATTTTCGACACAATATTTCCTCATTACGGACAACTTCTCCTCTGCTTTGCCTATCTGGCCCAACAACTTGTCCACTTCTCCGGTAATATCGACGTGCTCTGGGATCACCATGTTGTGATCCTCTATGCATTTTATCTTGTATAACGCATCTTCAATCTCTGCTTCGTATCTCTTTAGAAGCGTTCTAAACAGCATGTCATTCATCTTTGTCCTCCTTTGTCACAATGTTGCCATATTTATCCATGTACATTAAGAATAGCTTTTTGCCATCAAAATAGTATCCATGAAATTCTAATTTATTTTTCAAAGTCTTCTGCCTTAATTTGTACATTAGCTTTCTCCTTTTCGTCAAATTTTAAGTCATAATACATGTCTAATCTTTTTAAAAACTTATGTTTCCATTGCCTTAATTCTGCCCCACTTACAACGAACTCTTGATAATATAGGTCAGGTGTACATACCATTATTATACCTTGTTCGATTTTACTATTATGCACATAGTCATGGGCCATAGCATACGCTGCTATCTGCATCTTATAATCGTCAATCCAGTCTTCTCTTTTAGGTCTATTTGATTGTTTAAAGTCTACAATACTATCTTTGCCATTATGTACGCAAACCAAGTCAGTAGACCCAGCGTATAACCCAGGATAATACAACGTGACTTCCGAGCCGTAATATTCTTCGACCGGTGTGAGACCGATGTCAATAACTTTTTTGGCCATGGCTTTCGCCTTTTGTCCGAGTTCTGTAAGATCATCGTACCCAGTTCCGAGTATATAGTGCTCCAAGAATTTGTGCATGGCAGTCCCCCGCCTTGAAGATAAATTTTTGATTCTGTCTGCTTCTGCTTCTCCAACTTTTGCCTTCCATTCTTTTAAAAATTGTTGATCTTTGGTAGCGCCTAATATCGTAGTTACGCTTGGAAGTCTAGAACCATTTACATCATAGAGCCGTGTTCCTTGGTCCTCGATCCTTGACGCACTAACGTAGCTATATTTACCGTTATACTTTATCGGTTTACCAATACTATGGTACTCGTTTAAATCTTTATCTTCCATCATTATTATTATTTATTATGTAATAAGCTATTAATAAACCTATCATCAAACAGATCATATTATAACCAAACATACCTATTCCGTAAGCAGCCGTCATAGCTTCTCCTTTAGTTCTTTAAGATATTTTTCATCCTCAGTCTCATCACCTTCTAACATACCTTTTTTAATACTTTTAATCGGAGCAGAGTCATGTACGTTTCCGGACACAGATACTCTTACACAATCAGATCTAAAAGGCATAACCCAATGTTTTAACCAAGCAGGAAATATAAACATATCTCCTTCTTTAGGAAAGGCCGACATGTAACTAATACAATCTCTAGTTCCATCACCATACATAAATTGTATGCCACCAGGACCAGCACTCTTACCCATATACTTTTCATTTTCTTTTTTTAATTCATCGGGTATAGATAAATATATTACAAACGATAATTTACCATCATGGTCATGAGGTGGATTAAACTCATGTTGACGTTGATAATTAACCCATGCAGCACTTAATACATACTCTGGTGCACCATGTTCAAATTTTTTATTCTGATATCTTTGAAAGCACTCGTTATAAACACCAAGATACGGTGATAAAAATGGTATAAGTTTATTTCTCTGTTCTTCATTATACCCACGTTCTTTCTCTATTTGTCCTGCTAGTCTATGTCTAAAATCTTCTTCAGTCTTTTTAGCTTCTTCTAACAAAACCTTTTTAAAATCATCTTGTATTCTTAATTTAATAACACATGGTCCCCAGTTAAATGTGTTAACTGTTATCTTTACTTTTTCATCTTTCATTCTAAGCTCATTGCCTCCCTATATTGTTGTATGCTCACTACATTACCATCAAATATTTTTGGATCATAGTGGTCTATTACTTGTTCTACTTTTTGTAATTTAGTTTTAGACCAAGGCCAAATCAATCTACATACCTTGTACGCATCTCTAAATGTACAACGCCATTTGTATTGCATTAAAAATTTTGTACCATCTTTACGTAAACCTTTTTTTGGTTTTCTAACAACTGTGCCAACACCTAAAACTTCATGGACCCAACGTATAACCATCTCATCAGTCATAGTTATTTCCATACTAATTCTTTGTGACATAGAATATCTATATCCATCACCTTTATGTGCTTTCTTTTTTTCTTTTCGTCTGGCATAATAGATACTACCCTCGCCATCAAATAGTCCTGCTATGTATGATAAATCTTCGTTTGTTATATTATTCATCCAACCCTCCTGGTTTCCGTGCACGTACTCCCAAGAGAGCAAAGGCTCGAATACTCAGGGTATGGTTCTAGCAATCCCGATATGTAACCTCCAGAGGTGTTTAGCGCGTAGCATTTTTTGTCACCTGAAGCTCGTCCTTTTCTATTCTGTAAAATTTTATTTAGCATCATTTGTTATAATCCATCTTAAAGTTGATGTTGCAGGGTCAAACCCATCAAAATCTAGTTTAGTGCAACTTGTTAGAAGGACCGTCATCGATAAGATTATCATCAACCGTTTCATAAAATTCTCCCTCCGAATCGCAATCCCAACACTGATGTACTTCACTATTATCTCTGAAGTCAACAGAGGGACTACCTGTTAATTTTGCAACTCTGACATACCCATTACCGTGGCATGTCTCACAAATAATTACTTTAACTCTACCCTTTTTTAATTTTGCCATTTAACTTTTTTGCTTTCTCGTTTGCTATCGATTCAATTGTTTTAGCTATGGATAATTTGGCATCGGGCAATAATATCTTTGATAACGATTCCAATATCTTATATGTTTCTTTTGTTAGAGAAACATTCTTGTATTTACTCATGTCTGTCATGCGTGTTTCCTTTCATTTTAATAACTCATATATAGGTGATTTTATAGGATTGTCAATGAAAATTTTGTTAAGTTTAATAATTTGTTCTAGTGTTGCAGGTGAATGCATGCCCCCATTTGATTGGCCAGAAACATTTAGAACTAAATATGATTGTTTAACTTTTGGATATGAAGAGTCACTTAAAAAAATGAAAGAGATTGGCAGAGAAGAAGTTAACAAACACGGCATATATCTTAAATTTTATTGCACACCAGTCGACACGATTTGACAATATGGCAAGATTGTGGTAAAGGGAGATAATTTCTCACCATTACCTACCCTTGTTTTTCCCTCTTTAGGGTAGGTGTATCACCTGCACATACAGCCAATAAAATATCCACTGTTATCATTCATGACATGTAGATTTAATGTATCTACATACCCAGATAATTTTAATCTAAGTATATCACAAAGATCAAGACAGTCGATCTCATCTGTCAATACCACTCCGTCCAATATATCTTTTGTTATTGGTATCAGATGGTAAAGTCCGTCGTTTAGAACTATAATATCCATTTGTTCCAGTTATTTGCCGCTTCGTCTATTTTTTGTTGTAACGTCATTGGTTCTTGTTCCATGATTCAAAACACTTTTTAACCCTGACGCTTTCATTTGCATATGAACACCATAAGGTTGCCATGCTTTTTTCATTAAGTTCAACTCTAACAACAGACTAGACCATTGTCCTTGCAATGCGCCATTAATTTTTATTATTATTATTTTTTCTTTCATTATATCCTCCTCATTTCACTCAAAGAATATCTTATAGGTTTCTTTGATTCTATTGTAGATAAAAACGTAATCAATGTTATTCTTTCTTTATCACCAAACTTAATTACACTATGGTAATTAGAAGAGTCAAACATGACTAATCTGTTAAACACAGAATCAATTTGAATTGTTTTATCAAATCTGCGATTATTTTTATTTAAATAATTTTTTAATTCTTCTTGTTTTTCTAGCGTATTACCTTTTTCCTTGTATTGATTCTCTTTCTTATCTACAAACATTATTTCTCTGTCATGGTTTTTAGGTGTGCATATAGCTGTACCACACCCTAAATCTTTAGATAAATAAACTATTGCAGTTACTTGAAATTCGTCTTTATGTATCCAACCTTCATGTGGATAGTCTTTACCTTCTATCTTTTGAAAATATTGAATACCTGACCATGTCATAGATTTATAGTTCATTGGGTATAAAGCTGCCATCATTTTCTTTGTAGTAAACTGAAAGAATGTGGCATCAACATTTTTACTACGAGTTCCTGGATACTGTCCACCTTCAGAAAAATTGTAATCAAATGTTTCTGCATGTTTTAAAACCATTTCTGGATTTTCAAAAAAATTATCTATAACTATCGTAGGAAATAACATTATTTACCGTTGCTTTCTCTTTCATAATTATAATGTAGGATTTTTTAGGATAATGTCAACTATTATTTTCCCTGGCCCCGGTATTTTTTAAACGAACGCCGGCGGTTTTTGTTCATTTTTGCCTTGCTAGGATTACGTCCAATCGACGTTTTATGAAACATAGGAACATGTGCAACTTTTGCGTATAAACCCTTAGACTTTTTCGCCATCGCCAAAGTATCCGTCAACTACAGATTGTAATGTAGTTTTTTCTAGTCGTGGTATGTAACTTATACAACCATTTACATGTTGCTCTAGATCTGCACCACACGTTATGCATCTAAAGTATTGTCTAGTTAGGCCCACCAACATTGTGTATTCACTACATGTTGGACAGATACCATTAACTATCTCAGTATGAAATTTTATTGTTTTTTCGGTCATATACTCTTTTATTCTTTATCACTTTTCTTTTGAAATGTCTAAGCTGCTTTGCTACTGGATTACGTTTTTTATTTGGTTTCTTCATTAGTCTAATATTAATGAAGTAATTTTCTTTTCTCCCATGTATATTTCTATATTTGCTTTAGATTTAATACATTTATAGACTACTCTATCTTTAGAGCTTTTGTCCTTCATAGCGTAACGCTTGGCCTTCATACATTCAGACAACGAGTCATGGTAACGATGCTCTATAATTTTATGATCTTGTATGAGTAATAATGCAAAAACTAGTTCAACCATTAGTGTGCCCCATTCTTTCTAATTAATTTTTCTACATCTTCTGTAAGTTTTTTAGTTCTATCTTTTAAAAATTCTATGTTAACTGCATTGTTTCTCATGCTCTTTACTTCCTTATCTACCTCTTCTAAAACACCCGCTAAGTGTTCCACTAACATGAAAAGTTCTGCCTCTCCACTTGACTGACCAAGTTCTCCACGTGGATATTTAATTCTAAACTCTGAGTTTTGTTCTAAATCTTTTGTCATCAACTCTATCTTTGTTGAATGCTGATTTAATTTTTCGTGGATACCAAAATAAGCCCAGGTGCCAACAGCGATCATTGCGATCAAACTGGCAACCGTCTTCATCGGCATTTGCACTGCCGCTTCTTCAGATATGTTTAATGGTTTTTTACTCATTTAATTTTGGTTTTGGTGGCGGAAGTATAATATCTTTTGCCTCAATTTTCAATGGCGTGTGATCCACCGGCCTTACACAAAAAGCCAGTAAACTCAACAATATTATTAGTATCGCCGTAAATCTGTAATCCATAGCCACACCTCATTTTTTCTTTTCCTCTATTTCGTAGAAGAAATTATCAGTGTCTTCTGTTCGCCACTGTTGTGTGTCTTCTACATTCCAATAATTAGTTTGAACCTTCCAATCAGGTATTTGATCTTTTACCGTAAACGATGGTATGTCCCAAATTAATCTGTTGTTAGGTTGTGCAGCATAGTTGCCATCATTTAGTGCCAACACATGAGCGCACTTGTGTTCGTGCGGAATCTCTGAATGATCAGTGTCAAGTATATTAGGTTCTGGATGTGCAAAGTCAACAGTAAATAAATATCTACCCCAATGCCATTTCTTATCTTTACCTATGTACTTACCTGATTGTGCTTCTAAAATATCCCAAGTAGTAACAGCAGGGTAATAAGAAAAACAATTCCACAATTGAAGTTCATCAAGTCTCTTGGATGGAACAGCTTCCGGTTGAAAACCACGTTGAATAAAAGCCGATATGGGTAAACGATAAAAGACAGCGCCGTTTTCCATGATGGCATGAAACAAGAGCGCACGACCTGTAATCGCTGTGACGCCGAAGATAATACAGTCTTCAACTTCGCCTTTATGTTTTTTAAGATCATATAAATACTCCCTTTTTATTTGGGCGTATTCTACAGGAATATTTGCATTTAAGTAAGCCATAATTTATCATTTTATTTGGCCCCAATTAGGACCAGATTCGTAGTCTACTTTGTTTGGTACTTCTAAGTCAACAGCAGATTCCATAATCTCTTTTATCTTATCTTCGTTGTTGTTCACAGATATATCAAGTTCATCATGCACTTGTATATGCGGTATGATACCTTCTTTGTACAAATCAACCATAGCTTTCTTTGTCATATCAGCCGCTGACCCCTGTATTAGTTTGTTTAATGCTTTGTATGTAAATGCTCTTTTGATCCCTGGTCCGTGTTCCGCGAGCGCTTCTTCGTGTGGCAACGCTTTATGTATTCCAAATTGATTGGGCTCCCATAAATTAAATCTACATCTACGACCAAGTAAAGTTCTAACACGACCTTTATCCTGGGCTCTACGCATAACGCTATCCATTAACATTTTTACAAAAGGGACTTTGTCATGGTAGGTTCTAAACAAATCATTAGCATCTTCTTTTGATACACCTAACTCTGCCTGTAGTTTATTCTTACCCATACCATAAAACAAACCAAGATTAATTGTTTTTGCTTGTGATCTTGGTATGTTTGCCATGTCAGCTACAATCTGGTGAAAGTCTGCTTCACCTTCATTGTATGCATCTAATACTTCATCAACACCATAGAGTCCATCAAGACATGCATAATGTGTAACAAGACGTGGTTCTTGTTGTGAGTAGTCAAAACAACCCCACTGACAACCCTCTTCTGGTATAAATAAACTTCTAATCCGTGGTCCGAGTTCTTTGTTACGTGCTGGTATCTGCTGTAAGTTTGGATTATTATAACTAAATCTACCTGTTACTGTACCACCACTATCTGATCTAATTTGATTAATTTCTGCGTGTATTCTACCTTTATGTTGGTGCTTTAGTATGGTATCTATAAATGTAGTATGAGACTTATTTATTTCTCTAGCACGAGCAATCAATTGAACCAATGGATGTGGATGATTCTGCAGAAAGTTTTTAGTAAATGATGGAGAATTTGTTTTTTCAGTTCGGTCAAAAGGTAGGCGAAGTTTTTCAAAAACTTGCGCAATCGATCGAGCAGCCCATATTTGGATATCTACTGATGTTTCTTTTTTTATTTTTTGTAGGCATTCTTTTTCTTCTGCTAGTAATGTCTGTTTTAATTGATTCGCTGCTTCAACGTCTACTCGCACTCCTAAAAATCGCATATCGACAAGGCAAGGAAAAAGTTCGGTCTCTAATTTAAATATATCCTCAACGTCTTCTGACAACATTTGTTTTTTCATTTCTTGCCATAGCTTGAAAGTTAGTTGAGCATCTTGTTCTGCATACTCACCTACATACATTGCAGGTAGTTTATACATTTCTGACTTAGCATCTACACCCCACAGGTCTGCAGTTTCTTTCAAAACGGTCTCGTTTTTACCTATTCCGATGTAATCCCGACCCATACTACCTAAATCGTAACGAAAGCGATTCTCGTCCACGAGAGAGCCAGCAATCATGGTGTCTACGATGGTGCCATTGATTTTAAGACCTGCAGCTTTAATAAAACATACATCATACATAGCGTTGTGAAATATCTTGATAGCGTCTGTGTTTAATACATTTTGAAACCACTTTAGAACCATTCTAAAGTCCATATTACCACCACCTTCATGTGCTATTGGGTAGTATCCGGACCAACCTTCAACAGCAACAGCTATACCCACTATCTTACTTCTGCCTATAACAGAGCCAGAACCAATTGTTTTTAAGTCAGGATCTTTTGTTTCTAAGTCTATTGCTATCTCATCGTGGTTAGATAGATCAGGAAATTCTTGTGGTGGTAACCATTCTGTTTGTGGTTTAAATATCGGTTTCACTATAATCCCTCTCTATTATCATTTCTATAAAATGTATTGCTTTCAATAAATCTTGTTTCTTCCCTTTGTCTCTATGTCTTATTATATATTTTATAGCACACCCTTCCGGATATAACAACTCATTCTCAACAACAAACTTGCTGGGTTGAATTTTATACTTTTGGTAGTGGCTCCCGCCGTGCTGCTTGTCCCATACTTTAGATGTCATACGCTTTACTCCTTTTTGGTTCCATTATAAATAAATTTTTTTCTGTTCTAGTGCATGCAACATAAAACAATCTATGTGTGTCATCTGGATTTTTTAAATAATCTTCATAAGCTTTTCCTGATAACTCTGTATGCACCACTACATTTTCTCTTTCATTACCTTTTACTCCATGTATTGTAGAAATACTTATTCTTGGATTTTTAGATAAATCCTCACCCGCCTCAGTTAATTTTATTATCTTTCTTATGTCAGAGTTTCCTAATTCATCTAAAGCCTCTTTCCAATCTGCTTCTGTTTTTAAACCGTAATCATTTTTTAAAGTATCTATGTCATAAAACTTATCTTTTGCCATACCTTTAAATAATTTTTTGTCCCAATTTTTATTCATTTTATGAAATATTTTTTTACAATCATTGTAATGCATGGGTATACCTGTTCTTAACTTATCCCAGTTTTGAATTATTTCGTATATATTTTTAACTCTTGGTGTTGCATTTCTTCTTTGCCAATACAATCCTTTTTCATCTAAAACATCACCAATGTCATTTAACATGTAATTCGCTGTTGCTAACACCAACCATTTACCTTTTGTAAAATTTATTTCGTGTAAAGTTTGACAATGTTTTACGAGTCCATCTTCTTCTTTTGGGTAATATTCTTTATCAACTCTGTTTGTAACTCTTTTAATAATTCTGTCCGCAACTTTAAAAGGTTCTTTTGGCACCCTATGTGATTGTTTTAATGTTCTTCTTTTACCTTTTAAATTTATAAAGGTATCAACATCAGCACCGTTCCATTTATATATACCCTGATCGTCATCTCCTGTAACAACTCGGTATTCAGATCGTTCTTCTATTTTATTAAATAATTTCCATTGCATACCACTACAATCTTGCGCTTCATCTAAAAACACAACTTTAAATTCAGGTGGAACAAATTCTATTTTTCTGTTTGTTTCTTTATCAAAGTATCCATTTACATATCTCTCTAACATATCGTCAAAGTCTACCATTCCTTTTTCTTCTTTGTATATGTTTAGACCCTCAAAAATAATATCCAGTTTATTTCTTTTTATTTCTGTGTCATCTGATTCATACTTATCGTAGTATTCAAGTGGTTGTAACATCAATGCTCTAGCTTTGTGTATTAATTGTAAATATGGATTATCATATCTTAATGTTCCATCGTGATCTTGATCTTGTTTATAACCACCCTCTATCTCAATATCTAAATCATTTCCTAATTCATGATAATGTTTTGGTTGCATCACTCTTGATTGATCTAATCCCATTTGTTTAAAACAAAAAGAATGTAATGTTTGAAAAAATGGAAATCTATTAATAGGTTTATTAACTTTACTTGCTGCCCTTTCTTTTCCGTTTATCGCCGCGTTTTTACTAAAAGTAAAATATCCTATCTTTTCTGGCTCTACACCAAACCTTAAAAATATTTCTATTGTTTTTAAAAGTCTTTCAGTCTTTCCTGTTCCAGGTGGTCCGTACGTTATTCTTCTCATTAATAATTATCTTTTCTTCTTTTTTGTTTGTGCGTCTCAGTCCATTTATCAAATCTAGTTATCACAAAAACAGATAGTTTATGTTTACCGACCCGTTTAGTTGTGCAATTAAAATCATCTTTTAACATTTGCGATGTTCTTTGATAGGGTATCTTCCAATGTTTTCTAGATAAATAATTATGAAAAAAATTATCAAATGCAAAATAGTGATAACCTTCTTTAGTATATGTCCCACCATTTTTTAAATCTTCAAAATCATCTTTTTGAACTCTATTAACACAATAGTCTTCAAGATAATTTCGTAATATATCTTTTGTACCTGTGCCCTCTGCAGGTTCTGTGATTTCTGCATTTTCTAATAATATGTTTGTAAGTTTTTTCCAATCGTTTGTTTTTAATGTAGGCGGATTAAATCGTAATTGTTTTACACACTCTTCTTGAAATAAACTTTGGTTTGTTAAATGTTTTGCAGAGTCAAGATACAATCTATCTCCATCTACATTCATGTAATAGTATGGTTCTTCTAACGCTACAACTTGTAAATCGGTAAGATTAGGAAAGGTTATTTCTTGACCTATACCAAACTTTCTAGTCTTACATAATTTTTTATCACACAAACTACACATGGGTTGATCATTACATTTGTAACCCCAGTCTTTTTTTTCGTGTTGTTTTGTTATGATATTTACTTCTATGTCTGACAATGGTTGGGCCATTGCAGACTCATTAAATAATATTATTTTTGTTTTCCAATTTTCTGGCCATTTAGATTTTGCATACACACCATAATGAAATAGTGCATTGTTTCTACCACCCTCTGTAACTTTGTTTTGCACCATAAGTTCTACACATGGTGGACCATCAGAGTACGGTGTCTCTGGTCTTTTAACTTCTATTGTGCTGATGTCTTCTTGTTTATATCTTTCTACTAATTCAAAAAAACTTTCTAGTGTAGCAGCTTCGCCACTCTCGAGAAAGGCATATCTTGTAGTATTACTACAATTAAAGTATGGTAAATTTAAAAAATTTCCTGTATCATCTTTTGATTTTAATTCACGTTGTTTTGGAAAAACTTCCGATCCACCATAACCTAACACAGATCTAATCTCATTTAATTTATCTTGCATCAAACCTGCTGATACATAATTAGTTGCAAATAAAAATACGTGTGCACCACCAGACTTTGATCTACATACCACCAGTGGTAATTTAAATTGTTTAATTTTGTTTATAAGTTTTTGATGGTCAAAGCCTGCATAAGAATCTATATCTATGCATCCCCATCTACATTTGTTTTCATCATTAATGGGTATGACACCCAAACTATCAACACCATCTAAATGTTTCTGCCATAGTTCATCAGTAACAGGTTCTCTTTTTACAAAAGATTTTCCTTTTACTTTTGTGCCATTCCCATTTGATTCACCTACGATGGTGACACCATGCGCACGGTCTAATCCTGCAAATATTTGTTTAAATTTCTCAATCATAATAAGTGCAAGTGGGCGCTTCCCCTCTCGCTTCGGCGCCCACTACCTAGGATACTGTTAGTAATTTG